>OJNK01000005.1_pt1 | contig 240907 bp, 138 predicted proteins | sample 1597811 | NCBI WGS metagenome assembly OJNK01 (sample SAMN00265073, study PRJEB22529) | human gut metagenome
GGTATGCTGATCGCGGCAAACATCGGCTAAAGAACAATTGTAGTCTACTTTCAATGCTTCAAGGAAATGTTTCCAAGTTTTTCCAAATCGATTTTCTGCTAAATCCATAATGCTTCATTTTTATACATCGCAAAAATATAAGAATGAAAAAAGGGCGACAAGATAGAATCGCGGAGACGCTTACGTTACCGCTTTCACCTGTCTTATTAAGGCAGTGAACACTAAAGTTACACCACGCTGATTTATCATAACTTTTAGTTATACTAATCATGGATAGGATAGGAGAAATATTAATGATAGAATGGGAAGATAGTTATGGAGTAGAATCAGGATGGAGAGATATATCTAATTATTCTGCTTCTGTTCTTACTATTAAAAGTGTCGGTAAAGTAATTTATGAAAATGACAAAATAATCTCATTAGCTCATAATTTCGCAGATGAAACTGATAATACACCAATGCAAGCTAATGGAATTATGGTAATACCCAAAGCTTGCATTGTAAATGTTACTTCTTGCTCTTTTTCTTGTCAGCAGTTTGAGTCAGAGCAGAAGCCGCCACCGTCTTAACCTTTTTAGGAGTCTTAGGATTCCTTAAAAGTTCAGATGCAATACTAGCCACTTTGGGCGATGTTTTTTCATTCTTTCCCATAAACTTAGAATTAAAGATTGTACAAATATACTTGTTATATTTAGGATGTCCAAAAAATGATATTTTTATTTGCATATCTCGTTTATTTTTACTATATTGTAGCAACATAAAAGATAAGCGTTATGAAAAAGAGAAGGAAAAGAAAAAGCATCGTAGATTTCAGAGCTTCTTTCCCGGACGAAGAAAGCGCAATCAGATACTACGAGAGTGTAAGATGGGCAAATGGAGTGGTTTCGCCATTCGATGAAACATCTAAAGTGTACAAATGCAAGAACGGTAAATATAAGTGCAAGAATACCGGGAAGTACTTCACTTATAGGACTGGTACGTTTTTCGCTAACTCTAAGTTAGGAATGAGAGATTGGTTATACGCTATTATTATGATTGCCAACCGTAAGAACGCTATATCTTCATACCAATTAGCAGATGATTTGGATATTCCACAAAAGACAGCATGGTATATGCTTCACAGAATAAGAACTGCAATGGCTAAAGAAAACAATCAGAAGCTATCTGGTGACGTTGAGATAGATGAAACATTTGTAGGTGGAAAGAATATTAATCGCCATAAAGATAAGAAAGTAGAGAAATGTCAAGGACGTAGCTACAAGGATAAAGTTCCTGTATTTGGGGCTATAGAAAGAGGTGGGAATCTTTTTGCTAAGGTTGTTCCTAACACCCAAGCAAAGACGCTCGTCCCGATTGTGAAAAAGAATGTTGATGTAGGAAGTTCTGTTTATACCGATGGTTGGAGCTACAAAGGACTAGAGAAGAAATACACGCAAATGTCTGTAGACCACGGCAAACATTTCTACGGAATGATTCTAGTTACTGATGATGGAGAGATAATCGAAATCACAACTAACAGAATAGAAAACGCTTGGTCGGTATTTAAACGAACTATAAAAGGAACATATATCCATGTCAGCAAGAAGTATCTACAAAGATACGTTGACGAATTTGTTTTTCGATTTAATACCCGAAAAATTAGCAAAAACGATAGAATTGAATTACTTTTGCAATATGCAGCAGCTTAAAAATTATGGCAAATAACAAAGACATAAAGAAGGATAAGCCTAAGAAGGAGAAGAAAAAGAGGAAACCTGTATATGAAATACAAGGCTTCGTCCTCACTATACCCGAAGAAAGGCTAAAAGAGATGCTGCTAGAAATGAGCAAGCCAAATCCCGAAAAAGAGTAGTAATTAATCATGGTTGTATATATCTCCAAATTTTGACTCTATAAACACAACCTTAAAAACATTCCCTTCACGAAAGCCTAAAAAAACATGATTACTACCTGTAGCTCTAAACGAAAATAGGTAATCAATACCTTTTGCAATACTTATATCTTTCTTTATTGATTTAATTGAAATTTTCTCATATCCGAAAGAATGACGTTGTGATTTGTTAATCTCGTTCCAATCGAGCAAGCACAACTTCTTTAACCTTTGTAAAAGATTTATAAAAAACGATGACTCATTACACTCTGTGTAGCTTACGTCATGCAACAGTTCAAAAGAAAAGGATATATACTGCTTTTGTCCGATTTTTGTTTCAATTGGTTTTTCGGCTTTTATTATGTGCTTATGCATTACCTATTTTTTTCTTAAAAAAATCAATTAATTCTTGATGTTTAATGACATTCCCGGGTCCAATATTAGTATTTCTCCACGGTGCTTCTGCATGGGTTTTTCTCATTAAGCCATAAGCCGAAAAATCAACATAAGCATCAAATACATCATTAAACATATACTCTTCCTCTTCTGTTAGTTCTATGATTTCTTTATTCTCGGGTAAAATTCCACCTGCCTCATGCCCTTTAAAATGTTCATATACGCAAGGAACGACCGGACCGTACATCCAAGCTTCGATATCTTCATCAAACAGTGGTGTACCAAATGCAGCTAAATGATATCCCTGTTCGTAATAAAGCATCTTCTGCAACTTCATGTTAGACATGAGGTCTCCACCACAAACATCCGTGGCTTTAGCCAACAATTTATTCGCTATATCCAATGCTTTGTATGCCATACTTTTTTTTCTGCAAAATAAAACAATTAAATCGAAAGATGTATCGTTCATTAATAAAAATTGGCGATCGCCAACTACATAATTACCAATAAATCCTTATCTTTGCACTAAAGATACGAAAAATTGGGGAGAAATCCAATTTTTTGGAAGAAATAGTGTAGCCTAATCGTCATCAGAATCACCACCTCGGATAACAGAACTAAGGCTATCAGTGAACTTACTCGTTGGGTAAAGTGTACTTCGTCATATACTGACGTGGTGCGCTGCCATTGAGTAAGTGGGCTTGTGGTGAGCCTTGATGACGTATGGCAGTAGCACTACGTCTTTTTTTTTTGTGACTTTGCGTATGGTTATTGCTGAATTGGATAGGGATTTATTCACTTTATGTTTAACTATAAAAAGAAAAAGTTATGAAAAAGTTTCTAAGTATGACGCTGTTGTTTACAGCTATGTTTTTAACGTTCTCTGCGTGTTCAAACGATGATGATGAAACTACTTACACCTTAGTTTACAATGCTAGCACTTGGGGAAATTATGCCGAAACTGTCAGGATATTCGAGTGTACTGACAATGGTGACAAAATCTTCAATAGTAGTGTAGAATGTAAAAAAGGCTATGAGGAAACCTTCACTGCACAACCTAATGTATCTAAAGTGAAGATTACTATTGGAAGCAAATGGGTTCAGCAGGTATTTCTTCTTAAAAAAGGAGGAAATACTACAATTACAATAGATGGCAGTACTGTTGTAGGACCTAATGAACCATAATTATTACACTTATGTTATTCTACATCTGTTTAATAATATGGGCTGCCTGCTTTATATTTGGCGGTCTAACAGGAAAGAAATAATAGTTGTATATGTGCAAATAATTTGCTATCTTAGCAACCAATTAATACCGGAGGAAAATCCTCCGGTATAATCAAAAGTTATAATGAAATTTGTAAAATCAGCGTGGTGTAACTTTAGTGTTCACTGCCCTTATTAAAATATCCCTTGAGCTAAAACAATTATCATTATAGCTAATCCGGATATGCTTATAGCAAATCCGCTTTCAGGTATTAATGAGTGAACTGTGCGGATGTAGTACTTTGGCCGCCAGGTCTTAACACCTTAGTTCTCATGTGTTAATACTTGAGTTGTTGCATCTATATATCCAGCATCTTGGAGCTATATATCCAACACCTTGAAGCTATATATCCAACACTTTGGATCTATATGTCCAACAGTCGGTATGAATAAACTCAATAGGTGAAACCGGGAAGGTTCAGTTTCACCTGAATTTCTCCCTTGCTTTCACCCGCTGTTACCTTATTCATTGGCATTTAGAAAATTGGATGAAACCGGTGAACCGCAATTATCTTACATAGTTGCATTTATGAAATGTCTTGCCTACGTAAATTACGTGGAGAGGCACCAAAAGATTTCTTGCAGAAATTAGAAAAATGGGGTAAAGATTCAAAACCATATTTATAGCATATCTCCGAGATGCTATATTCAGAGTTGTTCAAGTCGTCCAGAATGCCCTCTTTACGTCTCGCCAGCATCCATTCATAAACAGGTTCATGAAAGACGTTATTGAAGATACGACGGAATGTACTAAGAGTATATCCACCCAATTGTGCCAGTTCTTCCACAGTCTTTACTTTCTTATAGTTTTGAATAACGAAATATTGGAAACTGTTTACATATTTAGAGAGTGGATGCACCAAGCTCGAAAGATCATAATCGGAATAATAGTATCCCAATACAAACGCTAATTCTTTTCGTTTCAGAGATAGCAAATCCCGACAGACTTTATCTCCTTTCAAATAAGTAATAGACCCATTGAGGAAATATTGCAGTTCTGGAATTATTTTTAATGGAGTATAAATAAGTGGAGGAGATATTTCCTTCATGATATGATTGAAACGGAAATCACAAAACAGTTCGGGCTGGATAAAACGATAATAAATACACTCACATTCAGTCATAGCAAGCATCTCAAACATAGAACCAATAGCCTGAAGGATAAATTCACCTCCCTTAAGCATTGTCCCTGCATATTCCTTACTATTGACCAGTATTTCTCCCTTCATCAAAAAAAGGATAAGATTTTCTTCACACTTTTGAGCCGGTTTATGAAAACCACGCTGATAAATCACATGAGTAATAGCATTACTCACCGCTTTTGGACATATTTGACAATCCCAGATTCCTTGACAAATAGATGGCATACGCTGACTGTGTTTGTTTTTGTTTATGCTGCCAGCAAAAATATATGAAATCTTTCATATTGCCATAAAAAAAGAGAGAAAAGTGAAAATAAACCTTTTACTATCACGAACCAATTATAAGACAATCCATATTATATACAAAAGCAGCACAAAGTGAATACTTCATGCTGCTTTTTATTAATATAATTATTTAACTCTATATGAAAGAACAGTATCTATATTTACTTAAGATCATCCGGTTGAGGCTCCTTATCAGCCCAACCATTGTTTACAACCTCACCTGAAATATTCATGATCTTACCAGGGGTTAAAGCAATAGTGAAAACAATTCTTTGACTCACTTCCCACTGGTCAGTCGGTACATTTACTTCTTTAGGAGCATTATTATACACAATATTCGTTGTCTTATCAGTAGCAGTATATGTAACCTCTATTTTTGCACTATTTGGAGCTTGAGGAATCAACATCAGCACTTTATCATTACCTGTCAATTCGACAGCATCTGCACCATCACCGACAAATGTTGCAGCAGAACTTACCATATCAATCGTATAATCTTTCGTTCCAGTTGTAGACTCCCATGTATTCGTTCCCCATTTATATGTTCCAACATTGTTAATCCCTTTCAGAACTAATTTTGTAACAGTGTAATTAACATTTGAATCACTCCCTTTCAACTTAAATGCAATTTGGGTCAGAGCATGTTTAAATCCTAAAGAAATACCATCCACATTAGTAGTTCCATTACCAGTCTTATCAGCAACCAAAAAATCTGATTGACTAGCAATATCATCATTAACTGTATAAACGATTGTAGGATATCCTTTAGAACTTTCTGGACCAGTATAAGTAGTCCCTGTTTCTGCTACAGGGCTATATCCAAAGAAAGTTACATTACCTTCGGATGGCCAGTAAAACTTATTGCTATCTTTCTCTGACCATTTTTTGTCTTCTGACTTATTAAAAATTCCTTCAACAAGAGTTTTACTTTCAGTCTCAGTAGTAAATTCACCTGTATGCGCATAGCCATACACTTTAAACTGCTTAAAATTATCAGTAATCATAGCAGTTGCTCTTGTAACAGCAGCTGTACTAAAATTAATTTCGGCTTTCTGTGAAGGGGAGTCAAATTCTTCATTCTGTGAGCAACCTGTAATTGCCAAAGCAGCTGTAACTGCCAATAAAATCTTCTTCATAACTGTATTTTTTAAAGTTTATAATATTGTTATATTTTGTTTATAGCATCTATTTCAATTCACGGGTAACTCAACGTTATCTTCGGGTCCCCATCCATCAACATTGCCGCCCATTCCTCCACCTCCATCAGGATTCGGTGGTGTTTCCGGCTTATCAACCTCAATCTTATCATCAGGCGGTAACTCAATCTCCGGTGGTGGGGTTGGCTTTCCATCTTCCCCTGTTCCAGCATTTTCAAGTGTACCTATTATTTCAGTAACATCAATTGTTGCTTCCTGAACTGTATTATCTGTTTTGATAAATTTCAATATTAATATTATAGCACCTTTCTCACTAGAAGTTTCTCTCTCTGATGTTGACATTCGCGTCGGCATTGTCATTTCCTTTACTTGTTTGAAAGCGGTGAAAAATGCCGTTACCTTACTATCTCCCTTCTTTACCTCAAAGTAGATAGGTTGTAAGCTACACACTCCACGACCTTTGCCTATACAGTAACAATCGGATAATCCATCAATGCTTCCTACCACTGTTGCAACATACTCCAAGCCTTTAGCCTCTACTGCAAAAGAATATTTCTTCACCACAGATTCCAACTTCCAGTCTAAGCGAAGCACTTCTTCACTCTTCTCTATTTTCAGCTCATCTATATTCAACACATACAATGAATCCGGTGACCAAACCATCTTTTCCGTTCCTGCAATCCCTAAACCGTTGCAGTTTCCCGTATAGGCTTCTATCGTTTCATAGGACTCTTCGCCCCTGATTCGTATAGATTCCGTGTTATAGTTGTAGACTACTACCGAATACCGTCCCGGAGGAACTTTCATTTCTCCACCTCGTACCGAAAGGTATTTATCTACTTTCCTGCCATCTCCGTTCTTCGGATAAAAAATCACCCGAACTCCCTCCGGCAGTTGATCTGTCACTCCATCCCAATCCAGCTTTATATCTACCCCACTTACGGGATAATCATCCAATATATCGCGACGGCTACATCCAGTTAGCATCAGCAGCGAGGACAAAAGCACAAGAAACCCGTATCTTGTATTTCGCATTACGCCCTCCTATCTCTTTGTTGTTATCAACCATACCAAAGAAACTTTCGCCTTGGTAGGGCCAATAAAGTTATAACGTCCACTATTTGTCCATACAATATCTCCTTCATAAGGAGTATATTTTTTATATTCTGTTGTCAAATACCCTATGCCAAGACTGAATTCAAGGGAAAAATGCCGTGCCAACTGCCGTGCATATCCATAAGTCACTCCCGCAGCTCCGTAATACTTACCTTGATAGCCATCTCCACGCAGCTGGAAGTCATATATCCCGCCTTCAGCATAAAGTCCGATAAAATGTCCGGTCAATCGGTCACGTTTCTGACGGTTTCCCAGCCAGCAACGTCCTTCCATCCCTCCCGAAAGAAGCTGATAGCAAAAATCATGTTTGCTATTCAGCCACCACGGACATTTATATTCAGTATTCAAAGACCACCTCTTGCCTATCGGAATTTCTACTTCTATATTTGGCGCCAATGCCAAATCATATAACAGATTATTCTTCACTGCAAGTACAGTTTGGCTTTTCACCGGCCCTTCTGCCTCCGATATATCGACCTCACAGGCCTGTTTTTCTTCACTTTCTCCCACAGACTTATCAGGTTGATCTTTCGGAAGCGCCTCTTCCTGATTTGAAACAAACAACCCGGAGACAGAAGATACCGGTTCAAAAGCCTCTTTACTTAATTTCGAAGTTTCTCCAACAATCGTAATAACCGATCGCCGCAGCTCCGGAAAGATATTGTGAACAATGTATCGGTAAGCAATTCCCCGATTCAATTTCCGCAACAGTTGCTTCCGTTTATTGACATCATTCTTATGATAATCAATTAATATCAGCACTTCTTCCCGATCCGGCAAGTTGGAGTCGGATGCCACCAACTTACGAAACTCCGACCAATCCTCTCCCTCTGAAAAAAAATGAATCTTATCAACACTAACATCCGAATTATACCGTTGCAAGAATTCCTTTATCGAATCATTTCTCCGGGCAACCAAACTTTTATTATCAGACTCGTTGCCATCAGGAGAAACAAAAGTTTCCACATTTAGCGCAGTTATATATTTCGTATTCAAATTCCCGGGAAACAAAGAATCCAAAGCTGCAATCACTTGATTATTACCTTTATAACAAGGATTCACTCCCGCATCATTCGCATCAAAATATATCACTACCCGCCGGATTGTATCATTCGCAACAGCGAAAAATGGAATCGAAGCATACCCACTTTCTGGAAGGCTTAATAAAGCCATAAGAATAGTCAATATATAGATACCATGTTTCATTGTCGTTCGTTTCTGATGACAAATATAGAAGTTAGAAAACAAACCGAATCATACTTTTAGAACAAAAATCAAGACATGAAAGATTCTGTGAAACGATTGAAACGATTTTGCAAGTTTTGAGAGTTTAAGGTCAATAATAAACAGAAAAAATGTCCTTGGTAACTCATCTGCGTGATAACACCGTACTTCTGTTCCGCCTGCAAACAGTTCACATTCATAGGAAGTTCTGACAAGCGGCTTTTCCACATACACATGGATACCAAGCTTCATCGCCTCTATACAAATCGGAAAATAACTATGATCGGGAGTCGCCAGGAATTTTCTACGAGATATTTTATCCCCACCCAAAAATTTCATTAAAGAAATCATGTATCAAAGTAGGTTTATGAATAGATCACATTTCTATAAGGAGTTTACAAAGCGGATGGGAGTGGTACCTAAAGACTACCGTTTGGCATAATAAAAATTAGATATAGATTGCATCTTTCTCTATATGATTGCGAAATAAACTACGCATAATTGCGGTTAAAGACACGACATCCACTTTTGCATTAAAACGCTCTTCTAATGACTCTTTTATTTCCATTCGAATAAAATAATCCGGATCTTGAAGCTTTACACAAATATCAATATCACTATCCTCTTTCTGCTCACCACGAGCCACAGAACCAAAAAGTCCCAACTTTTCAATTCCATATCTCTCCCCAAATTCTTCCTTAAAATTCCGGAGAATAGCGATTATCTCATCTTTTGTTTTCAATTGACACTATTGTTATAATGCAAATATTAAAATTTATATTGGAATTAGCAAGTTCTTAATCATATTTTGTAGTATCACTAATTAAAAAAAGATGCACAGGTCATCGAATTTTCATCGATCCCCTGTACACCTACTACTCTAAATTCTACTTCAAAACATAAATAGCCTAATTATGCTGCCGAATCCATTATTAACAACCATGTTAGTTTTATCCATCAAAAGTACAGAACATAATTACGTAAATAGTTCAGAAGTGCCCAGAACGCCATCATCATTGCCAATACAAACAAAACGACAAGACCGATCGCCAAAGCAATCCAATGTTGTGAATGATCATCAGAATATTCTTTATGACCATCATTAAACTTGTATATTGTCCGCACTGTCTGCGCTCCTGCCAATAACCCGAACACTCCGGCAAAAATACCATTATGAATGTTTCCACCGCCACGAAGTGCCCGCTTATCAATTAAGAATTGAGGCGTCCTGCTCGCTACCACATACAAACCGGTAGCTATTAAAGTAGAAAACATCATACCGACTCCCATCATCCAATACATCAAGATACCCACAATGACACCTAACCAGATTAATTTCTTGGAACCATCAAAATGACGTTCTTCACCACTATTAATCACATCAGTCAATGAGTTTAAGCGTTCTATGACATCAGCATCAGTAGGACACATACCGATAACCTGATCAATCAAAAGAACAGATTTCTTAATTTGCTTCATCTTTGTCGGCTTTCTGAATTCATCATCATCTGTTTTTTCAATCACCGTCCAAGTAGCAAATGCCTCATCCATCAGCTTCCACGCCTCCGTTATCTCTTCATCCGTCATTTTCTCCGGCATTCCGGCTGCAAGGCGTTTATTCAACATTCCTTCTACCGTAAAAACCTCTTTATAACGTGCGCCCTTATACCATACAAAAAACATATGCCCCACAATAAATAAAACAACGGCAATATACAAAATCAGTTGGAGAACAGCCAATATCTTTACTCCCAAAGGAACTCCGTCATCCGCCGCAGCATCAGCTATTGCATCAGGTCCACTACCGCTTTTTACAAGTGTCAATCCATTAAATGCAGCATCTTTTCCGCCTTTATCAAGTCCGGAAAACGACAACTTATCATCCTTATAAACGACTTTGCATTGACCGGAAATCCCGGCATCAACCTCCGGACGTCCGCCTACAAAAGAAAGAGTCAGTTCATTCCCGTTCATACTCTCGACGTAAAACTCATAAGTTGCCATCAAAGATTCCCTTCCACTGGGTTCCAGCATATTCACTTCCATAAATCCATTGCATCTGGTATTCTCATTATAAGGATTCAATTGCCAATTACCATCACAATTCAATGTGAACGCAACCTTTAAATCGCCTTCTTTATTTGCTCCTAGCCAGTCACCGCTAAAAACATCTTCCTGCGCAAATGCAGTCATCGAAATAACCATCATTACAATGGCACACAAATACTTTTTAATATTCTTCATAATATAATAAAATTAATATTTCAACACCTTGGCTGCCACGTTCTTAAATTGCGACATGGCAAGCCCGATAGAAGCTCCGATATAAGTAGGATCACAAATAATGTACTTCTTTCCGCTTACAGTTATATAATCTCCGTCAATGTTTTCATCAAAACAGACCGCTGTTGCCATGTGATTGGGATATTCCAACAATACAACATCAAGCCCCATAAGAGTACGTACCAAATAAGAGTATAACACAGCACGGTCTTCGCAATCGGAATAAGGATAGTAGAACAGCTCATCCACAAAGAAAGGCTTTTCATAACCAAACTGGTCACCATCTGTCTTATAATCAAAAGCTGTCTGCACGAAATTAATCAGTATATTAGCAGCTTCCGATTGTTTTTTCCCTTGTATGGCAGCTTGCAATGATGGAAGCACCGTCTGTTGTACTTCCTGACTGACAGGAGCTCCCACATAGACAGAAAAGTCACATTGCGGATAATCCTTATAGAAAGAAATAAGTCCCGAATTTACTTTCGAGCAGACTTTGACGGATGGATAAGCTTTCGCTTGCAACGTTTTCTCCACGTAAGTTCCTGAAAAGGGTTGAGGAGTAGTGATATTCATATTTACCGGGTTCTTCGCATTGGCGAAATCACGGTTGTAAGTGTAAATAGAATTAGTTTTATTCGGGGTAGTATCAAACCTGTAATAGTTTACTCCATTCAAAGTAATAAAACAGGTAGCATAAATCATGTTACCCGAAGCATAGAATAAAGTAAGGCGGTTATCCATACGCGCCACCTTAACCCTATATCCCGATTGAGAAAGGAGAAACATTTGCATAAGAGCTATTTCATCGGAATGAGTACTTCCACATAGTTCAGTAGCCACTTTCCTCGTCAACAGCAGATAACCATAGTCATTCAGGGCATTATCCTTTTTAAAAGCCAGACAGTCGTCTATCAAAGGCTGATAGTTGCTACGCGATAACGTCTCCCATCCGGCAGAAATATCTTTCTCTGCAATCCCTTTTAAAGTGAGCCGGTTCTTCAATGAAGCATTGACAACACAATCTTTACTGTAGAACGAAAACTCTACACCGGAAAGCGAGCGTTTGGCCGGAACGGTTTCTTCAGGCTTCACTTCCGGTTTTATTTCAGGGAGCACCGCAGAATCCTTTTCCGGTTCTACAGTAACATCTTTACCTCCCGGTATAACCGGAACCGGTGTTTTCCCTTTTGAAGGAGAAAATGTCGCACTTGGAGTCACTGTCGGAATGGGGAGTCGGGTCACCTCCCCTACTTTAACCTCTTGCGGTTTTGTTGCCGGCTTCTTACGGTCAAAGCTAACCGGTTTTACAGGCTCTGGTCTTTGAGGACGTACCACCGGCTTCTGCAAATCATACTCTTTCCAGGTTTCTTTCAGAAATTCGGCAAATTCCTTATTCTGTTCGCTCACAAAATCATCAAACTCTTTGTGCTGCTGCTTCACAAAATCGTCAAACTCCTTCATGTCTTTATCTATTTGCGCAAAAAGACTAAACGGCAAACACAATGAAAAAACTACCATAGATAGTATTCGTATCCTATTTTTCCTCATTTCCTTATTATATTTTGTTGTTCTGTTATCTGCCAATCCACACACAGCTTATTATTCCGTATATCTTTGATAAAGGGGAAAATGGACAAGACAGCGACAACCTTCTCCCGATACAAACCACAACCGGAATCAGTGCCGCCATTGAAACGATCGTCCACCTGCTTGACATTTACATCAGAAAACGGATATAACAACAGTGCCTTCACCAAAGAAGACATATAGGCATTCCAAAAGGCATTCCTCATATCCATCTTCTCCAATCCGTCCTGATCTCCAAAACCGGCATCTTCATACCAACAGCCTTCCTGTGAAGAACAAATTTCAACTCCGTTCATATATGAAATTATTTGAGGAGATGACTGTGTTCCCTTAAGCTGAAACCATGACTGGTCTGATTGCTCCCTACAACTATCCGATTCCAACAATAAATTGAATTTCACCTCTTCTTCCTCAACCCTTTCTTTCGTAAACAAAAGCATCAACTCACTAATGGAATGATAAGAAAAATCGCAACTATCATTCGATGGAGTAAAAGATACCTCCAGAAATTTCTCTCCAAATATAGAAGTATATTCATGCTCAATCCGGTAGGAAACATGTTGAACGGGATGTTCGATCACTCCCAATACAAGCATTTTGTTTCTTTGGTCTTCGTATGTATTACTGGCAGTCTCCATGGTGGAAAAAACGTCCGAGAGAAGTCTCAATTGTACCCCTTGCTGCAATGAATACAGATAAGCCGCTCTTTGCAAAGCAAGCATCCTTGCAGCTTCGGATTTCATACAAGGATCAGATATACCAACTACCCGGCCTTTCCGTTGAGAAGCAAACACCCATTCCGGCAAAGTCTCCCGCTGTCCCGGTCTCCAGTCATAAGATTGGTTATAAACTGTATCAACAGGCATTGCCTGTGAAAACACATCAATACCGGGAGACAAAAGCAACTGGATAATAAAAATAACTACCCAATTATATCTTATATCCGACAAATTAAGTTTCATCATTCAATCTTCAAATAGTTGGGTAGTTATTAAAGAGATCATTACTATCCTCTGTGTTCTAAACAAGCTGATTATTGGGCGTTTTTACTCATTTCTTCTTCAAATACCTTTTTGAACTTTTCATATTCAAAGTCAATGCGCAATTTGTCATCATTCTTAATACGATTTGCCATAGCATTCATGATTTCCTCTCCTGCCAGTTCAAGAGAGACATATACTTTGTATTTACCATCAGGAGTCTTCATGGTTTTTTCACAAATTACACGCGTACCGCTCAATTCCTGTTCCACTACCGTACGGGTCAATGATTGATAACGACTTTTGCTCTCATCATTTTCACCTTGCTGATAAGAGGAAACATAACTATCGGTCACCGATTTCACTTTTGCATTGATAGCAGTAGCAATTTCAGCCCGGGCCTCCGTCATCGCTTTTTTCTTCGCAATAGACATATCCGTAGAAAGTCCCATCGAACTAGCTCTAAAATACTCTTTGTTCGTTTGAAATTCCGGTCCCGAACAAGGAACATTAATTTCTACGTCCTGTTGCACTGCCGGTTGCTGCACTGTTTGTGTTACAGGTTTTGAACTACCGCAACTTGTCATAACAGCAATGGTTAGCAATGCTGTTCCCAATAAATTAATTCTTTTCATTTCAAGTCTTTTTTAATGTTAATATATGATTCATTTCAAGCCTCTCAACTTCACTATATTATTTTTGAAATCCTTCAATTGCAGCAGTGCCACAGATTGCAACTTACTTACCTCAATAACCATCTCCGTAGGCAGATCAGGCACAATGAGCGCAGTGACTCTGCGGTCATTGAACTTAGAACCCAGTTTGAGACTGACAATCGGAGATTCTTCACCTTTTTCGTTTATAACCGTCAGATTTCCACTATATAAGTCCACTTCGCAATCGTCAGCATTTGTATTCACAATCTTAAGATGTATCCTCGATTTGTCTCCCAAAGTTGCAAGTTTGTCAAATTCAACAAAGACACCATCCAACCATTCAACCCGAATTGCCTTTTGATTCTCTGGTTTGGCGGACTTAACCGGAGCCAAAGGAGCAGGAATAACTTCCGGTACCACAACAGGGACAGATATAACCGGATCAGCTTCTTTTTCCGGTACGGAAGGACCAACTACCGGAACAGGAACATCCGGCAACATCTTCTGTCTTTCCGGAATCTTTCCGGTTCTGTCGAATGTTATTTTCTTCAATTCACGTGCAAACTCCCGGTTCAACCGTTTTATCAATTCACGCGCCGCCATATTCTTGCCTTGAGAAGCGGACTTATTTTCAGGTACTAATGTCCGTTCATCATTAATAGAATAATTCAATAGGATTTGCCCCGTCCGGTTATTTTCTATTTTAATCCCCAACGTAGAAAAGAATTCGATGAAGTTGTACAGTTCACCCGGAACGGTATTGCCTTTACGACACTTATTATCCAATGTAACGATAATGTCGGCTTCAGAAGGAGATGCAACTACGTTAAAGAAATGATTGTTCAGCAAACTCTTCACAGTTCGTTCCACCGCCTCTATATCGCTCTGCGCACTTCTAACATAAGCTGAAGTCTGTGTCTGCACCGTGTTGATAGTCAACGTTGCTCCGGGAAGAGAAGAAAGCATTTGCTTGAATAAAGCTGCATAACTTCCCTTCCGGAACAAGCTGAACACATCATCAATTAATGAAATTCCAATTTCCTGCTGTGCCTGTTTAGAAGTAATATTGCGCACATAAAGAGCGGCAACTCCCGATTCGTTGGTGGGAGACATGGAAGACAAATCTCCCGCCCCGGAAACAAACTCGGCTTTCAACCGGATATTCCTTAACGGATTTCCATTACGGTAAACACCTATAGCAATAGGCTCCCTTATACCTTGAAACGGCGTAACTGAAACGGTTACCGGATTCAGAACAATCGTTATTCCATCAAATACTCCAGCCAAAGCCGCATATAGTTCAGTCGCCAGATTAATTGTCTTTCCTTCGTAAGAGCAGAACAATTCCTGATTAAGTACCGGGCGTATAGCCTCCATTCCATTCGAGAATAATTCAATGGCAGTCATTAAATCTCCCTGTTGTAAGGTAATGTGTCCCTTATACCAGAAATCGAAGCCGTTACGGATTGCCTTCTGACGACGTGCTGCCACCAAAGCCGCATAATCATCCTTATTCAGTTCATAATAAACCCAATACTCATTGTCACTTCGCCAGGAATCCACCAGACGAAAGTTCTCTATTTCCGCCCGGGCTTCTGTACGAATACTTTCTGCGAAGGTTTGTTTCACATTACCATCGTCCTCCAACGTATTCAACAAAGAATTGGCGGCAATCACCACTTGAATTTCAGATACAAGATCAGACAAAGCGTTTTGCTTTGCCTTTTGCTGATAATCTCCTTCCGATATTTCAGCCATTCCTATTCCGATGTAACTTAAACCACTAACAGGATGCTGTTTCACCCAGTCAGGACGGTTCGTTTGTTGACCGGAAAGCGGAAAGCAAAACCATGAAATCACAAGAATAAATAAAAACCAATGTTTCATACGTCCTTGATTTATTGAATAGTCAAATAGATGGTACTTCCATCCACTCTATGTTCACTATCTATTCCGGAATCATTCAGATAATTAACCAGATTATCCGCAAACGTGATGCAATCCATCGGCAAGCCGTCGCTGTCCTTTGCAGGAATCTGTATCGAATCAAATATCAGACTATCGTCCACAGCACCTTGAATATGGTAGCGTCCTCCCTAGGCATTTTTTCGTACCCAATTGCGTATATGCGCCGAAAGAGTAGTACTACCGTTTATCCGACTATTCATCGTATTGATAGCATTATCTGAGAGACTAACCCGAAGAACAACCGTATTCCCCTGTTGAACTTTCCGGGCAAACTCTTTCGAGATATCTTTCAGAAAACCATCCAGAACATCTTGTGCCGCATATGCGCATAACTTATCCACGTCCGTCGTCCTAAAGCGGTTCGTCCAGCTTTTCCGGCTAGCCAAATCTACTCCGGTAGCCGTTTCACGAGCAGTCATAATCAATGAGACTCTACTTCCCGAAGCTGCAGATATGTCTTTTTGTAAATCAACAATCACATAGACGTCCGCTCCCGAATTCATCAACAATTGCTTATCATTGGAATCAGCATTCTTACTTTCCCATTCGGAAGCACGCAAAGTTCCTGACTGTTTTCCCTCGGCAGCCACTGTCTTCACGCCAAGCTTAACAAATCCCTCCTTTACCGTACTTACGGCTATACGAAGATCAAAATCATTCTTCAGAATATCAGCGTATGAGCTTCGGTCATTGCTTTTATAGGGGACTACCATGATTGTCGGCAAAGCAATTTGTTGCCGGGTTTCCTCCATCGACATTTCTTCCTGGGGTCTCGTCATCAATTTGTTCCGTATCAAGTCTTTTTTAAGCGCACCTAATAAGATTTGAGCCGTTACTGTACCATTGTATAGCTTGGAAGATTGCCGTACCGGATCTCCTACCGTTTCATAGTTCTTCACAAAGAGCATATAACGTGAACTGAAAAACTGATTCATATAGTAAGAATCTTCTTTCCCGACGAGCGGCTGTCCGTTTTCCACTCCGTCAATGCCGTTGAGAAATATAGCATTAAAGATCGACTTCAATGCCATATTATATACATCTTTCTTTTTTTCGGCTGTTCCGGAAGCGGTGATAACGGCTATGTTATCATCTGCCTTCACACAAGTTACGTCATTGGAGTATGACTCCTGTGCCATGAAATGAATAGTGTATACAACTAGCAGGTTCAAAAGCAGTATTCGTAACTTCATCATAGTCCAAGTCCGCCTAAAAAGGTATTTTTTCGAGAAAGAATAATCAATTTCTTTTCTTCTTTCGATGCTTTCATTATCTCCTCACCGCCTTTGCTCACGGTACATAAAGAACGCGTTCCGCTCAATACTTCTTTCACATTCAAGCGTCCGACTTCTTTCAATGACAGTTCTCCGGCAATATCCATCTCTATGTAAACGATAAATTTCTGGCCTTTTTGTACCCCTCTCTTAGTTCCAAGATCGATATATACAGTTTGTGCTTTATCTTTTTTGGTACTCTCAATCTGTACAATCGTTCCTTTCATTTTGAAATACTCGTCAACAAAATCGTCCATGCTTATTACTACATAATCCAAAGTCTTAATGATTGCTTCATCAGGAGTATCGCCAATATTCCCGGTCAGCCCCTCGTGAGTGAATGTCTGGGTTCCTTTGAGTGTACCGTTAGAAGGGTCTACTATTTTCAACGTGTAAGAAACACTCCCCTGATAATAGGTCTTCCCTTTACTATCTGTTTTTTTAACTCCCTGCATACTGGTAATATTTCCCTGAATAAGATATTGGGCGCCTAACGTTGTCATGACCTCGCTTCTGCAAACGGCATCTCCCATAGCAGAAGCCTCTTGGCGTCTTTTCGCTTCAGTCTTCAATGCTTCATTAGAATCAACATCAATAAGTTCTACACGATCCATCTTCTGGATACCTTCTATTACTTTATTACGCAATGCTTCCGCCAAAATATTACTGATAGTACCGGGACGCGAGAAATAATCAATATAGACTCTTTCTTTACCGTTTTCATCGGTTTGTGCATAGCCTAACATTGGAATTAGGCAAATAGAGAACAATAGTAAAATCTTCTTCATGTCTGTTTATTATTTATTATTAATGCTATGTTTGTTTTTTAGTGCAATATTTCGCTCTTTTAATACAATATAGAATGTTCTTTTTTCAATAATGATTTACTGTTATGAATGATTGTGTTTTCTCTGACTGCAAAGTTAAGCACACATTAAGGTGTATTGTATACACAATATTTACTACAACCATCCGTTAAACGAATAGTTATCTCCAAATATCAATGAGAAAAGGGAAAAGAGTGGTATGTTCAATAAAACGAGGTCGTTTTCCCGTCTCCAAGCTATTTGCACCATCGCATTTTCCACAGTTCTCTCGAATAAGTATAAAATAGCATTTGTTATATCCACTAAAATTGTTACATTTGTCCAATAATAAATTGCTTCCCAATAACAAGATACATGGAAACAGATTTAAAGAAGATAGTAGGACATCGGCTGCAAATGCTTCGTATGGAAAAGAATCTTACACAAGAACAAATGGGAGAAAAGTTGAACTTATCAACAAGTGCCTATTGTAAGATTGAATATGGTGAAACTGACCTCACGTTAACCAGGCTGAATAAAATAGCAGAGGTACTGAATATGTCTGCATTAGAACTATTTAATAAAATAGACGGGAATGTGTATGTCAATAATTCCGGTACTATCGGAACTAATATTGGAGTCGCTAAAGACTGTAGTAGCGTGCATATCGAAGCGGCAGATGATCTTCGTGAGCTAATAAAAGCAAACAGTCGGCTCCTTGACATGTTATATAAACGTATAGAGCTTTTAGAAAATAAAGTGCTCTTATAGTGATTATACGCCTAGAGAAATCTCATCAAGGTTTAAAATAGCAGAACATACCGGTCATCGAGTTCGAACAGATAAAGGTGCTCATAAACGTTCTGCATTGAATATATACGAAAAGAAGGCTGCAACTTCGTAAAAGATTGCAGCCCGTTTTTTTATTGGGTAACCTCTATACCCTAACTCTTATAAGAGTCTACGCAAAAATATCGCTTCGTAGAATATAACCGATTACATCTCCCTTATGTACAGTCGCACCTTGCTGTGCACATACCTCCACCACACGTCCGGTAAATCCGGTCAGAATCTTTTCATATTCTCCCCACGGGGTAGAAAGATAACAAAAGACTTCGTCATGTTGATATTTACGCCCGATGAATGGAGCAATGGATGGTCCCTCTACGGAAACTTCCCAAAGCACCTGTCCGTTGTCAGGAGCAATAACCGGATCTGCCTTGGCACGCTTTAGCTTCTTGATATCTTCTTCTGAATAGCCGCTCTTTGCCAAAGCTGCATCCTTAGCATGTTGCAACTCATCTTCAAAACGTTTCTTGGCAATGCCCGACTTATAATCACGATACTGGCGATCGTGCATGGCCAATTCAAAAAGCTCTTCATCATCTTCGCCATACTCCCAACCATTCTTGTCCATTTCCATCCGATATTCATCCAGAGCATCTGGATAGTTCAACTGCGGATCAGTATCGACAAACTCATATCCTTTAGACTTCGCCAGCTCTACAATCTCCGGAGCCAGTTTACCCGGAAGACGTCCACTCTTACCCAGAATCATATCCCAAGTGTGGTTATCTATCATTGTCCAGCGTTCTTCTCCTTTTACCAGTTGCATGAGATTCATTAGCGCAACATTCTTCACATACTGGCTGAAAGGAGTTACCAAAGGAGGATAGCCCAACTTAGGCCAAACGTATTCCACTTCGTCGAAAAGCATCACAAGCAGGTCGTCGAGACTAAGCTCCGGCTCATTCTTACTCTTCAATATCATATTGATACCGGAATGTACGCCTTTCAAGTCTGCCATCATAGATCCCATCATGCCACCTGGCAAACCGCATTTCAATAGAAGTGAAGACATGTATTTGTTGGTAGTATCCATAAAGTAGCCCAGAAAATCATCTATGAATTCCTGCGTCATGGCACGGGCCTTCATATACGCTTTCATATTTATGTCGGGCACCTGGAAACCTAAATCCTTCAACATAGCCTGTACAGAAATCACGTCCGGATGCACTTTGCCCCAAGACATAGGCTCCATCGCCACATCAATGATGTCGGCACCATTTTCGCAAACCTCAAGAATAGAAGCCATAGACAATCCCGGCCCGCTATGACCATGATATTGGATCAATACATCCGGATGTTTCTCCTTGATGGTCCTGACCAGTTGTCCCAACATCCCGGGACGGCCAACGCCTGCCATATCCTTCAAGCATATTTCAGGTGCACCGGCCTCAATCAGTTGATCGGCAATTCGGGCATAATACTCAACGGTATGTACAGGAGAATAGGTGATGCAAAGGGTTGCCTGCGGAATCATACCCGCTTCCAAAGCATATTTAATAGAAGGAATTATATTTCTCGTTTCGTTCAGTCCACAGAAAATGCGTGTGATATCCACTCCTTGCGCATGCTTGACTTTATACATCAATTTACGCACATCTGCCGGAACCGGATACATACGCAATGCATTCAATCCACGATCGAGCATATGTGTTTGAATACCTGCTTCTCTAAAAGGTGCGGTAAAAGCACGGACGGCTTTATTAGGATTTTCACCATACAACAGATTCACTTGCTCAAAAGCACCTCCATTCGTTTCAACTCTTGCAAAACAGCCCATTTCAACAATCAAAGGAGCGATACGTACAAGCTGGTCAACACGAGGTTGATATTTACCGGAAGATTGCCACATGTCCCGATAAACAAGACTGAATTTAATTTCCTTTTTCATCATAGCCAATAATAAGTGATTTTTTTCTTTGGTTAACTTCACATATACAAATATAAAGGATTATTCTGACATATAGTCAAAAACAATCTTTTAAAAACGGGTAAAAAGAGATGTTTTACATCATAATGTAAGCAAACCATTTCCATTATACATTTGTTTACTATAAATAACAAATCAAATTGTTTAATGTTCGCAGATACATCCCCTTAATAATCCAAAGATTTTATCAGTTTCATTCGTATAGCTATTGTCAGCTTAATAAATATTTTACTGATACAAATACTTATCATAAAAGATGCACAGATCACCGATCATAAATCGGTTCTCTGTGCATCACTACTACACTAAAGTCACTTTTAAGACAAAACTAACCTAATTACGCAGCCGGATCCGGTGCTTCACCTTTACCATCATCGCCAGAATCAGGATGACCGCCATTATTACCACCGTTACTGCTGCCATCCGTATAATCCGTTTCAATATCCGCACGGCGGGTAATGCTCATATCTTCCAACGTATCCTTAAAGATTTTTCCCGGATAAAAAATAATCTTTCTCTGAACGATCGACTTGGACGAGACCTCCTTCTCGTCATCCGTACTCTTAGCACGGATAGTAGGAGTGAAGATACCGAACTCACCCATCTGCACGCTCTTTCCATCATCAATATCCTCCGCCATCTTATCCACCAGACCGCTGACCACCAAATCCACCACCTTACGATGGACACCACAAAGTTCACTCACTTTTCGACACATCTTTGCAAAATTCACCTTACCGGAACGAACCGATTTTGCCACATACTTTTCGTTTTTGTTCTTGTCAAAACCGAACACTCTTTTTGTTACTACGTACTCTAAACCCATAATTGTTAAAGTTTAATTGGTTAAAAAAATAAAGGTTATCTGTTTGCCATTCTTTTTGTTTGAATGACTCTGCAAAGATAGAACAAGGCACAAACCGTCCAGTCCCCTTTGGTCTCCATTACGTCTCCTTTTAATAACTTGAACCTTACAATTACTTAAACATAAATCACTATGACACAGTGTGCTATATGAATTAATTATTTTTTCTGCAAATCAGCGTTCAACAAGATACTGAACCCACCAACAAACGGTACTCCTGTATCAGTCCGCATCTGCGGAACAGATTCGTCCGCCTGACGTCCTTTTTCAGGGCGTCCAAAAACATGTGACAGAATATGCATAACTTCAGGATGAGAAGCATCATGTTTCATATAACCATTACTCATTATCCGGAATCCACATTCAGAGTTACTACGTTCAATCCAACGGGTTGCCTTCATTCCGGTTACGTCCGCACTTCCTGCCTCCCCTCCCCAAATGCCAAGTATCGGGGCTGCTTTTTTATTAGGATAGGCATCGTAAGGGCCAAGACCTAACCAATGCAACTCTTTGAGTTCTGGGACAGTTTTAATTATCATTCCAACTATAGGTATTTGAGGAATAGCTACATCAGTCAGAATCTCATAATTTACATCCAAACGTCCGTCCACACCTATTGAATAACGATAGGTAGTGATAAAATGATTGGCAGAATCTACATGACAATCCACTTTTGCCCGAATAATAACTTCATCCGGTCTATCTTCTACACTCCATTCCTTGACAGATGTTGTATACTGATTCAAGTCAACAGCCTTACGGACATTCTCTTTTCCAAATGCAGATTTCTCACACGGATCAAGCGGAGACCATATTATAGGGCATAAATCTGTAATCAACTGTTTGCCCCGTGCCTCTGCCGAAACCAATTGACCGGTTTGAGGACTAAAAACATAACGTATATTGCCTGTCTCTATCGTTACTGTTTCAGTTTGGTTTACTGATATTTTCCCGCAAGGCAACACTGTTCCAATCTGTTCTACCGACGGGCAAAGTTCCACAGCATCCCGCGTAATCTCTTCGCCATTGACGTTCGTAAAGACAAACCAAGCATAGTAAGTCTTCCCTGCACGGACTGTTCTCAAAGCTTCCACCGGCAGTTTGAATGTAGATTCGGCGTGAGGTTGCCCAGTGATAGAGTTAGTACCGGATGCCAAAACCCTTTCATCTTCCCTGATAGACCAGTCGATCTTTACAGTAGTAAGATCCGTAAAATCAAAATCATTCTGAATAGGAATTCGCAAGGAATCCTGACCGGGAGTAAATGAAATCTTCTCCACAGCAGGATAAACCTGTGCATACACAGCCTTTGTTTCCCAATAATCACGGGTAAAATTACGATAGGAATCCACAATACCGTCCCATCCCGCATAATCAATCCGCAGATAATCATCTCCTGCATGTACATCTTTATTCTTTTTCTGAAGATTACGCACCGGAGTCCTTATACCCTGATCCGCCCACATCCAGATTGCCGCCCCCGTTCCTGACGGATGTTTGGTCAATGCTTTCCAACGGGCTTCCAATCCACCAAATCCTGTATTACCATAAGCATGAGTATATTCCGTGGAAATGATAGGACGGTCAGAATGAGCAGCCAACCGGTCATATTCCTGCGGCTTCCAATAATGAGGAGCAAGAATATCAATTTCTTCCGGCAACCATTCCTCCGCTCTCCAAGGTAACAGGACAGGACGAGTGGGATCAAGCGCTTTCACCAGCTTCACAGATGCCAGATGTAATGAAGTCAACGGATCCTCATTGCCGACTGACCAATAAATAATCGACGGATGATTAATGTCCCGGACAACCGTTTCATACGAACGTTGCAGAGCAGCTCCGGAACAAGAAGGATCATACATCAAATTCCCGGCGCCTCCTAATGAAACTTCATTACCTACATACATTCCCATTTCATCACACAATTCAATAAATCCTTTCGCCGGAGTATAATGGGAAAGACGGATATAATTGATATTCGCCGCTTTCATAAGAGTCAGATCCTGCAACCAATGTTCACGAGTAGTGGCACGACCTACATCCGGATGTTCATCATGACGGTTCACGCCACGCAATTTGACAGCCTGCCCGTTGATTCTGAAAACACCACCTACCGTTGAAATCTGCCGGAACCCGATTCGTTGCGTACGTGTATGTGTCACTTGCCCTTCTTCAACAAGCTCAACACGCAGATTATAAAGATAAGGATTCTCCGCATTCCAATGATGAGGTGACTGAATATGGAATGTCAGACCTATTTCCCGATCCGTAGAAATATGAGCGGGTACTGTCAGCTGCCGCCGGGCAACTTCCTTCCCTTCTTTATCTGTAAGGGTAAATCTAAGGTCGTATGATGCACCCGGACTTGGATAATTACCCGGCACTGTACTTTTCTGTTTGTCACCGACCATAACCCGTAGTTTCAAATCCGCATCTTCAAACCGATTATCGAAAAAGGTCTGTGCGACCATATTGTCTATCCAACGTTTACGCGGCATAGCTTCCAAAGTGACATCCCTGTAAATTCCGCCCAATGTCCAGTCGTCGAAAACATCAAATTTATACTCTTTAGTTATCTGCCTTACACGGACTGCCAACAGATTCGCCCCGTCTGTTTTCAGCTTGCCGCTGACATCAAACGCAAACGACGTATAACCGCTGTCATGCCTGCCCAGAAACTTCCCGTTCAGCCAGACCTCTGCCGATGACCACACGCCGCCGAAATGAAGCAATACACGCTTCCCATCCCAGCCTTCAGGAGTATCAAATTTATGCAAGTAAAAGCCCTCACTAGCCTTGTTTTCCTTGAACCCTCTATATACAGGTTCCTCATATCCCAGAACAGCCCAATTGGACGGTACAGGGATCTTTGTGAATTTCTGACTACTGAATCCCGGAGAGCTGAAATTCTCCAGACGTTTAGCTTCCTGTTCAGTCTTTGCCAAGGCAAATTGCCATTCGCCGTTCAAGCTAATATACTCTTGAGCATTTACACAGAAGCCTGATAACAGTAAAATAAATAAAATGATGATACGCGGATTCATAATATAATTTTTGTAGAAACAATTAGAACTCAATTCATTTTAGAAACTTTATACACAACCTATATTATATCCCCGTCAAACAATCCTTCAACGGGCAATCCGTATCTTTCAATCCCCCAATAATACTTTCCGCATTCAGGCGCGCACCTTTCAGAGAAGTATGGGTATGATCATTTTTGAAGAGTCCGTTCACTTTCTTTCTACCTTCCTTCTCCATTTTATCAGCTGATAATTTATTCAAGTCGATAAAACAGGCCCCCTTTGCTTCAGCCGCTTCACGCGCCCATCCTGCATAAGTATCAGTTCTTCTTTCTATCTTCCCTTCCTTCCAGATATTACGTGGAGTAGGACTTAAAATAACCGGAACAGCCCCCTTCTCCTGTACATCCATAATAAATTTCTTCAAATACCAGCCATAAGTATACACAGCCTCATAAATCCCAGTCTTTTCCACCATGACAACTTTGCTTTCGTCACCCGTTCCTTTCAGTTCACCACGCGCCTTTCCTTTTTGTATATCCCCGCCGTCATTATGTCCAAATTGAATCAACACAAAGTCACCCGGCTGCAAAGCATTATATATCCTGTCCCAACGTCCGGTATTCATAAAACTCCGGGCACTGCTTCCCGGTTTCCCCCAATTCTCCACTGATACTTTCTTCGGGTCAAAGAACTTAGCAACAACACTTCCCCATCCCCACAAACCATCCTCATCTTTATCCTGATTCTTTACCGTACTATCTCCTACCACAAAAACTACCGGTCTTCCTTCCTTACGTGTGGCACCCGTTTTCACATCTTTCCGGACAGGCTTCAAATACTCCGCCAACTCCAAACCCGGACAATTCCGGATGCCTTCCACAGCAGATTCAGCATTAATACGGGCTCCCAATGCTCCCGTGTGAGTACGTTCCTTCAGCGGGGGATAGAACAGATAATTCACCTTATCCCTCCCGAACTTCTCATATTTACTTGCCGTAATATCATTCAAGTCTATAAAAGGAACCTTCTCGGCTTCTGCCACCTGTTTCGCCCATAAACCGAAAGTTTTGTTTACACGTCCGACTTTGGTACTGTTTTCTTTCCATGAATTACGGGGAGTCAGAGAACAAAGGATGGGATGAGCTCCTTTCGCTCTCGTTTCACGAATAAAACGGCGCATATATTCACCATAAGTATAAACTGTTTCTTTTACACCTGTTTCCTTGATAGTGACTTTCAAACTGTCATACCCTATACCGGGTATAGAAGCACGCGCACGAATACTGTCATAAGGGCCGTTATCATTATGCCCAAGTTCAACAATCACCCAATCGCCCTTGCGTATCCCTTTCAATACATCCGGCCAAAAGATATTATAAAAGGTACGGCTACTCGTACCACCTAAAGCATGATTCTCGACTGTAATTTTATTCTCATCAAAATATTCAGGGGCAAAATATCCCCATCCCCACTGACCATTGCCGCCATTTCCTTTGGTTCCGGTACGCATCGTAGAGTTTCCTACCAGAAACAGTACGGGATTATCCCCCTTCCGGCTTTTCCCCGGAACCGGACGTGCCATGCGAACAATTTTCATACTATCCAACGTATTATCAACGGTATGAAATACATCTTCCACCGGAGGCGGAACCTGATTCTGTGCACTGCTATTTCCAACAAATACAAATAAACAGAGCAGACTTATACAGCCATTTACGAATACTTTTTTAAAACAATATACATCTTTCATTATCTAACATAATTAATAGTTTGTCAATCATGCTACAAATGAACCCACTTTCAGATAAAAAGACATGTAACCCCGTTCGTATAACTGTAAAACTATACAAAATCAAGTGATAAAGCCCCACCAATGCAAATTAACCTCAATTCTCCCGCGTCAACGATACCGATTTTTTTACTCTTCTCCCGCACTTTCTTTCGTATCGGATTTTCCCGCACTCTTTCTGTATTGCGAAGGAGATTTCCCGAATGTATTCCTAAAGCATTTGCTAAAATAGAAAGGATCATTGATACCCACCTGATAACCGGCTTCAGATATATTTATATCGGAAGTAATCAACAGTTCCGCCGCCCTCTTCATACGAAGCAGCCTCACATACTCATTGGGAGAGCAGCCGACAATACTCTTCAATTTACTGTAAAAAGTAGTACGTCCCAATCCCAATGCGGGAGCGTAAGTGTCCAGTTTGAACTCCGCATCTCCCATATTTCTTTCAATAATGGCATTTATCTTATCCAGAAATATTTTATCCCTGTCGGTAGTACTAATCAACGGTTGCAGGTTACCCGGTTCCGTTGCAAACTTCCGTTGCAACTTCTCCCGCTGCTCGATAAGCTTTACTACACGAGCCAAGAGATATTGCACACTGAAAGGCTTGGTGATATAAGAATCAGCCCCCAACTGGATGCCCTTCAACTGGTGTTCTTCCGAAGAATAAGCAGTCAACAGAATGACAGGAATATGGCTGATATTGAAATCATTTTTCAACCGTTTCGTAAATTCGAACCCATCCATTTCGGGCATCATCACATCGCAGACAACAATATCCGGCTGGTCTTCCGCCAACTTTTCCAACCCTTCCGCTCCATTGGAAGCTGTAGAAACCGTGAAATATTTCCCTAACTGGCTTTCTATAAGCGTGCGGACATCATCATCGTCATCAATCACCATCACCTTATATTCTTTGAATGGTTTGTTGACAGAAGTGCCCAGGATTTCCACCGCCTTTTCATCAGGCAAAGTCGCTCCGGTTGTTATTTCCTTAACCGCAACGTCCGGTTCGGATGCTGAAGACTGTACGATATCTGCCGGATCATAATTCTTATCCGACAATGGTATAGTCAGTGAAAAACAGGCTCCCCCCAAAGAAGAATCCGAATAAGCTACATTACCTTTATGAACTTTGGCAAGTTCGGCAGTCAGGTGCAACCCGACACCCGTACCGTCGGAAGCATAGTTTATCTGCTCGAATCTGACAAACAACATCTTACGCTTCTCTGCGGGAACTCCGGGGCCACTGTCTGATACACTTAATGTAAACGTATCATTTTCGGCAGAAGAGTCAAGCCTCATCACAATCTTTCCGCCTGCCGGAGTATTCTTGAAAGCATTGGACAAAAGATTATATGCAATCTTGTCCATCTTGCTTCGGTCGAGCAGCATCCTTCCCGTAGAATCGTTCGATTCAAAAAGATATTCTATCCGTTTCTTGGCCGCCATGTCTTTGAAAGTAAGATAAATGTCATAAAAGAAACGTTCGGCCACCGTCTCTTCCAATTTCAACTCCATCTTGTTGTTCTGCAAACGGCGGAATTCTAGCAACTGGTCAATCAGACGCAACAGCCGGTTAGAACTTTTTGTCAGTAATCCCAATTGTTTATTGGCAGCAGGCGGCAAATCCTTCTGGTTAGACAAGTCCTCTATCGCGCCACGGATAATAGTCAATGGAGTACGGAACTCATGAGATATATTGGTGAAGAAACGTAGCTTATATTCTGTCAGTTGTTTCTCAACCTCAACAGCCATATTCAACCGGTGCATCTTCAAGGCAAGCCTGACTGCAAAATAAATAAGTATTCCTCCCACCAAAATATATAAAAGTACCGCTATCCACGATTTCCACCAAGGTGGAAGAATAATGACTTCCAGAGTAGTCTCCTCACTGCTCCACACACCGAAGCTATTACAACCTTTTACTTTGAACATATACCTTCCCGGGGGAACATTCCGATAAGTCGCCATGTTATTGCGCGAACCGAGATTCCAGTCTTTTTCAAATCCTTCCAGATAATACGCATATTGGTTGAGTTCCGCGGCATGAAAATTCAGCATCGTACATTCAAGGTTAAAAGAGTTCTGATTATGCTCCAAAACAATCTTCTTCGTATTCGTAATACTTTCCATCAAAGGAGAGTCCTGTCCTTGCGGACGCATCGGATTTCCGTTAATCCACAAACCCGTTACAAGTACGCGGGGAGCATACGTATCAAATTTAATCCCTGAAGGATTGAAAATATAGACACCATTGTAACTGCCGAACATCAACTCTCCGTTTTTCTTCTTCCAGCACGATAATTCGTTGAAAATAGCGGCATGACGGTTATTCGAGAAAATAAAATTCTCAAAACGTTCCGTCTGCAAGTTGAATTTGGAGATACCGCTCTCCGTACTTACCCATATATATCCTTCATTATCCTCCAGTATGGCCTGTACAGTCTCGTTAGCCAGACCATTATCTGCATTATAGTGCTTGAACCATGATTTTTCCAGTTGCTTCTCTCTGACCAGCAGATTCAATCCGCCACCGGTGGTGCCCAGCCAGATATTTCCCTTGCTATCCTCAAATACAACCTTTACCTCATTATGGCTTAACGGTTGCTGATCCTCTTTGTGAAGATGCAGGGAGATATATTTATTCTTATCCTGAATCAATTCATCCGGATGAAAAACAATGACTCCATCGTTAGTTCCCACCCATATCAATCCTGTCCGATCCTGAATCATCGCCCGCATCATACACTGATGCTTGTTTTCCGTCACAAACTGGCGGAAAGTCAGTTTTCCCTGATGTCTTTCTCCCAAATGCAATCCTCCCCCAAAAGTGGCTATCCACATGCGATCTTTATTATCACGCATAATAGTAAATATATTGTTGCTTGATGAAGACTGCCACACCCAGTCATCCAAGGTGTGTTTTTCCACTATGGCATCTCCTTTGGGAGAAAGAAGCACCAATCCTCCCCCTTTCGTTCCCAGCCACTTATATCCAAGAGTATCCTCCGCAATCGAAAACGGCAAACCACCCTCAATCCGGAGATCATAAATCTGACGCAATGTAGAATCGCATACATGCAGGTTTCCATCCCGCGTCCCAAACCAGTACCGTCCGTCTTCATCTTCATAAATAAGCCGTACCGCATTGTCCCTGTCCGCATTTCCTCCCGGAGAGGGATAGAAGATATCAAACGGATAATTAGTCAGCGATATTTTACTGATCCCCCCTAATTCGGTTCCCACCCATATTTCTCCCGACCTGTCTTCCGTTACACAAAGCAGATAATTGGTCGTCAGGTCTTTATCAGCCGTATAATGAAAAATCTTTCCGTTATTCTCGTCAATGGCAAACAGCCCGTTGCCGAAAGTAGTAATCCAGATGATATTCCGCGAATCATGATAAATCTGATAACGTTCCTGACTAATCAGGGAAAGTATATCGGAAGGTATCAAATGCAACGGTTCGAAAGTATTGTCGGGACGATGCCGCCATAACGTACCGGACATATTGTACACCCATACATTCCCTTTGTTGTCGACACTAAAATTAGCATTACGCAAATCGTTCCCTTGAAAGAACTTTGCCGACGGAATCCAGACCCGCTTATTCGTGTCAAAAGTATATGTTTTCTCATTGGTGGCAATCATCAGAATCCCTTCATTCAGCATATATGAGCGGGAATGAGCCGAGGGATTTTCTTTATCGTAATAAATAACCGGTGAGAAAGAAAGGCGGGCACGGTCGAATATCACAATTCCTCCTCCACCTATAAAGTATAAGTCACTTCCCTCCTGCGCATTGAGAAAAGTCACCCCTTTCAGCATCGAGTCCACTTTACCGTCAGCAATCCTGAACAGTTCTTCATGAGCACCTATCCATACCTTATGCTCCGAATCCTCAAATACAAAGGATATTTTCTGGCTGCGCAGTTTTTCATCTTCCGGCTTCCATACTTCCATTTTTCCGTTGACATACCGGACACGGCAGCATCCCCTGTTTCCCCACATCCACACGTCACCATTGGAGAAGACTTCAATCTGTGTGAATATCTTCGCCTTATTCTGCGGGTCATAGTCAATCATCTTTTCTGTTCCCGGATCATAGCAAAACAAAGTATTTGAAAAAGTACGTATCCAGATAAATCCGTTCTTGTCCTCAACCATATAGCGTATCCTGCTGTCGGGCAACAACGATGATCCCGGCAACTCGGGATGTACCACCACAAACTCTTTCCCGTTATATCGGTTCAGCCCGTTGATAGTTCCCATCCACATAAATCCGCGGCTGTCCTGCATCATACACCGGATGGTATTCTGTGACAAACCGTTACGATCGGTTATCGTACTGATATTCAATATATCAAAAGCAAATGCTTTGCTACAAAACAATAGGAAAAATAAAACTGGATATATCTGCCGCATGTGTTTTCGATTTAAAGATGCCACAAATATAAAAGATTAATTCTAAAAATCCTGCCATAGCCCACAAGAATATAGCTGTCTTGAACTGGCAGACATGTATCTGTACCAGCGTCAAGGTCGTTTCCGCAAGAAAATTCCTGAGAAAATATGCATGTATGATAAAACGAAGAGTATCTATGTAATATAGTTTTACTACTCCACCTGTGTAATATAATGAAATTTCGATTCGGCACATCCTGTGACACCGAAAATAACTTATCTTTTATTCTAAATCTCCGTCAACGTTTCTAATAAATTCTTGCATCGTTTATTATAAACGGTATCCAAGTTTATTATAAACTCTATCTTCCTCTTTTCGTAGAAAATAATCAAATATATGCAACAAAAAAGGCTGCAAACCTCTTAAAAGTTTGCAGCCTCAAGCTCATTGGCGGGTCAGTTAGACCCTAATCCTCATAAGGATCACCTAGATGTTTTGTTATGATCTTATACTGTTTTGCAGTCAGATACCGATGATTATACGGCAAGTACCCTGTTGGTATAAGTTCTTTGACCAACGGGTTGCAGTCTTTAATCCATCGGCTCAGACAACGCACTGCATTTTTACTGGTTGCACATCCGGGGAAGTACATCACAGCGAGTACGGCAAAAGATAAGAATCGTTTCATTCGTTTTTAGTTTTTTATTCGTTGTTTTATGTTTCACGTCTACAAATATACAACATAAAAAAGCCTTTGTCAAGTCCTGAAAGACTATGAACGCGAATAAATGAATGATTCCACGTATAAACTCCTGTGTACTATCTCCTTACCAATAAAACTTCGCCTATGATGCCCGAAGGAACCAGCCTGTCTCCCGCTTTCACTATTTCGGGATAAGCATACGTGTAACGTTCCTCTTGTGGCAGAGAAACATCACCGATCATACGGTTCGTCAACGAATTGACGACACGCAATTCCAGTGCATTATCACCTTCCTGCACGTAAGGAGTCAGATCAGCCTCCCAAGGCGAACACCAGATAGTCGAAACTTCCTTGCCGTTGATAAAGACTTGTGCCATGGCTCCCAATTGGGGAATACGAAGCACGAGCTCTTCATCTTTATCCAACTTGTCTAGTGTGATTGTCTTTTTATAGACAGCCGTTCCCGAATAATAGCGGATCCGGTCGTCCGCATTACGCGCCCAATCCGTCAGCTCCTCAAACACGACTTCCCCCGGGCCTCCCCATTTGGGATCAAAATATACATTCCAACTTCCTTCGACAGGAACAACCGCTTCAGGGCTTCCAATCATCCGTCGGGAGATACCTTCCGTCAACTGGTCGGACGCTACGATGAAACCGGATTCATTAGCTTGCAAAGTAATCGTTACCGCCAAGCCATCTTTTCCCGGAGTCGCAGGCAAGCTGAAACGCTTTCCGGTAGCAGGATCCCAGAATTCGGCATATCGGGCATCAGTACGTAAAGTCACTGTACTGTTAAATACATTCTTACTATGATTATTCAGGAAGTAAACTTCCGCGTCAGCCAACTGCCGGTGAGCGAAATACACTTTGTCCTTAGGAGTATTGCCGCTCTTCAACGCTATATCCGGACGGATTCCCGCCTGCGCCAAAGCTTCTTCAAGGGACATACCCCAATAAACCGTTCCTTTACCATAAGCATGAGAACCGGAAGCAGCCATCTCCCCGCCCCACAAGCGATCTGCCAGTTTTGCATATTCTTCCGCATTTCCGGCATCTTTCAGCGAACCGGAACGAAGAGGTTTCGGGCCATATAGCGGCACTCCCTGTTCCACCAGTGAAGCAATATGTCGCAACGCTTCCAGAGTGACATCTCCGTTGCGCTGTACTACAAGCATCTGATAACTCATTCCGTCCGGCAATACAATACGTCCGTCACGCGCCTTCATGCGTTTTATCAACGCGTCTGCCGTACAGACATCAAAGTCATATCCTTCCGGTATTTCCGGCAAACGGTAAGTGAGCAGTTTCACCGGAGCGTTATCACCTGCGAAGATACACAAGTCCACAACAGGTATTCCCTTTCTCATCAATCCCGCGCACCGCGCCTGATAATCCCAGAACGGGCGGCTATATTCCCAAAACGTATTATTACGGTTCAGGCAATAGTGTCTGCCGCCTCCCGTACTTCCCGGAATCTTATCAAGCCATGGCTGATAAGCGGATGCACACACCACAAACTCATTCACTCCGAAAGCATAGGCATAATCAGCCAGGTTCTTCATTTCAGCAAATGACTCGTCATATCTCACATCCGTGAAAGCCTCTGCCGAAGCAATCCGCTTTCCATAGATATGTGCAGCAGATGCAGCTTCCTTTATATCATAGCTTCCATGTACATGATGCCCCCAAAACTCGCCCTGCGGTTTCTGCACCCGTCCTTTAGCCTGAAAGTTGTCAGCCACCAGATTCAATCCGTTACCGGAAGCCTGCGCTGTAAAATCAACTCCCGCCTGCCGGCACAAGCTATCCAGCGTACCGTAATATTTCTCTGAAACCAGATCGGCTATCGTGCGACGCATATCATAGAAGAAACCGTCCGTCTCTTCGGGAGAACCGACAATATACCCCATCAGAGCCGGAAGATAGCGATGTATGTCATATCCTCTTCTCTGAAGGAATTCTTTCTCATAACCGGCAGTCCAGTTCTGCGAACCGGCTTCCTGGCTATCCATAGTCAAGCCTTTCAGCGGACATCCTGCCGCATTCAAAGTATCCAGAATCAATTTGAAATAATTGTCAAACTGTGCTTTGGCTGCCACGGCAGAAAGTTTGTCACATTCCAGTCCTTTCATATTGGCACGCGAATGTTTAGTGACTCCTCCTGTCGGCACATGTCCGAATCTCAAAACCATCCATTCGCCCTCGGGCACATCCCATTGCAACTCTCCATCCTTACCCATCCGGGCAGTCAAGTCGATTACCTGCTCCGGATTTATTACTTCCTCACCGGAATATTCGGGTGTCTCGTCCGGCAAAACATACTCGGAGTAAAGTCCGGCCTTTTCTTCCCATTTATCGGCTTTCGCCCGCGAAGAAAGCACCACATCCCCCAGATACATCTGCGGTTTCTTATCTTTCGGATGACACCAGTCATGCAGGTTAAGACGAAAATATCTGCCCTTCACAGCTGGGAAAGAAACGGTTTTCTGATTCCAGTTGCCGGACGCAGCCGAATAAACCGGCTTCAAGTCACATACTTTCTGATAATTTATTCCATCTTCCGAAACTTCCAGTTGTCCCAAATCCGGTTGTTCGATGAATCCTTGAGCAACGAATTTCTCCGTCGGTTTTCCCGGTACATTCATGGCGCCGCCACGGCTTTTACCCCGTGTACCTACGCGATAGGTAATACTACGTGCTATGAAATCATCTCCAAAATCAAGGTTTACGAACACGGAATGCCCCGGTTCCTGTGGGGGGATTGTCGTCAATTTCCTGCTTTTGCCAAACAGGGATTCAACGGGCAGGCCTGCCAGGTTGGTCGACAGCTTCGGGTTACGGGTTTGGTTTGTTTCATAAAATCCTTTATGAATAGGGAAAGCCAGCACCGCTACGTCCGAAAAGGACTTGCTGTCCGGTTTAGGTAATACTCCTTTAAACGAAGACTTTCCTTTTATGATTGTTTCAGTAGCTGTAAGTCTCTGCATACCCAATTCGGGAGTGATCCACGGGCCACCTGCCACATAGCCGTTGGCTATGTTGGCCTCAAAGGACAAGCCGACTCTCTTCGCTTCCGAAGCCGCAAACCGGAGCATGTCCCACCATTCCTGCGACATGGCGGGAATGGCATTTTCTCCCTTTCCGTGTGCCTGGTCATAATAAACCACTCCGCCTACTCCACCACGTTTATACGCTTCCAAATCGGCGGTAATTCCCTCTCTGGTGGTTTCTGTTTCACCGTGAAACCACCACACTTTCGTGCGGGTAGAGTCTTGAAGATTGGCAAATTCTTTCCATGCCTGCTCTTTTGTCGTTTTATCGGGAGTATTTCCTATACAACTCTGCTGGGAGAATAACATTCCCATCCCCAATATTCCTATAACGATCTTTTTCACCATATACCTTTACCTTTTTATTTTAGAATGCTAAAGAGAAGCGGAAATATTCCCTACCATTTTTCACATGGCCACCAGACGTAGTGAAACTTCCATTATCACCTCCAACCCACATATATCCGTTAGCATTGTAAGTAGAGCTCCAGTATTTTCCACCAACAGCCCACAATTGTTCCGCTCCGGCTATTTTCTCTAAAGAGCTATTGATTACCTCTTTATTGTCAGATATAATTCGCAACTCTCCCAAAGAAGGTAAATACCATTCCGTACTTAAGTTATCAGGAGTAGAAACTTGAGTCCTGTAAGGAATCAACTGAACATTAAACATATCCTGGCATCCTCCTAGCGGAGTTGTTGCCATATCGTTTATTATATAAAGTACTTCCGTATTATTATACCCCAATAAACTAGTACAGAAAAAATCATCTTTAGGTTTATCATTATGCCACCAGAGATATGTTGCATCTAATCCCTTATCCACAAAAGTCTGATAATAAGCGAAACTAGAACTTGAGCCAAAACGGGCAGCCGCAGTGGCATTAGCGGAAGATAAAGCAAAAACTAATCCATGTACACAGTTCGGATAATCGCGTTTCAAAACATCTCTTGCTCCATCTTTTATCTTTGTTGTCAATGGCTGTTCAGCTACTTCTTCAATATCCTTATACATCACAGACGGCTGCGGATTTCCCACATAATAGACAATACCGATACAATCGTCCGGCACCTCTTCGGGTTTACAATCCCGGCTCACTAAATTTCCGTCTGCGCAAAAATAATCTCCTACTTTCAATTCATAATCTTTCACTACATTTCCACCGTCAACCATGAATCTCTTATACTTTCCGGCAGCAATGGAAGAGTTTACTTCATATTTATTATCCCCCAACACTCCGACAATATTAGGCTTCTCAACCGGTTTCACCAACATTCGATATGATCCATCGTCCGCTCGGTAAGGTTTTATTTCCTCACCGTTTATTTCTTCTATGTAAAATGCCACATTTCCGCTCGGTTTGATAGCATAAGTAGTTCCTTGCAATTCCGGATTAGTAAATTTGTACTCTGTCCCGGGCAAAGAGATTACTGCCAATGACATCCGATGTGCCATATTAAGCTGAATAAGAAACTCACCCTTATCACCTTTGTATATGTGGCTTCCAGAAGAAGTCATCAAATCAGAATCCGCAAAGTTCTTCCTGGTCGACTGATCCTTGCCAATATTCCATCCTGCAACCGTTGAAGCAAAAAAATCAGTTTCAACAGAATTTATACTCAAATCCTCTCTATATGGGAAATAAGCATAATAAGTAGCTTCTTTCAATGTACCGTCATACTGTAACTCCGTAATCGGCAACCAGCCTTCCCGTGTAAGCTCTACTTTCAGATTATTCACCTCGTTCAAAATAGAATTATCTTTCACGGCAAAAAGTCCGATGCAATCTCCTATCTCAAAAGTTGTGTTATAATTCATATCCGTTACAGCACGAGAGATGGAAGACTCTCCATTCTCCATGCCCATATCATGCACGTTTATAATAAACTCCCTGTTGCCAGACGTTCCCGAAAAATCTTCTTCTATATCCGAGCAACTACTCCACAACATTACTGTGCCCAATAACAAAGCAGTTGATAAAAATTTATAGTGTATCATAATTCATTCCTTTATCACAATTATTTTCATATATTATCTTTTCATATCAGGAGTGCATCATGAAATTGGTTCTAAACCAACCTCTTCATCTTTTTCACCACCCCATTGAGAAGAGTTTTTCTCTATAGAAACAACAATCTTCTGATCGCCCACTGTAATGTTATAAACAGACTTAAATCCTCCAGCCAAATTTGCGTCTCCTTCTTCCGGAACATAATAAAATGTTCTTGCCCCCATCTGAATCTTGATAAATTTCTTCTCCTTCATATCCTGAGGAATCATCAAAGCATGACAAGAATAGACATAACCATCAGATGAAGAAACTTTTTGGGGAGTTATTGTTTTGACCTCCCCTTGAGATACTGACAAAACACCTTCGGATACATTGCCCGAAAGAACCGAATTTTCAATGGTTACAATAGCCTTTGCCAATTCAGCCTCATTCTTACCGTTTCCTTTCAGGTTTACAATCACTTTAGCCGTCAAATGTTCGAACGGCAATATCTTATTACCTTGGAAAGTAACTTCTGCCACAGTATACAGCAAATCCGATTGTTGGAATCCGGCTCCCGATTGATCCTCCTGTACACTCCACGACGTGGGCAGATTATTCCCTTCCGTTGCAGGATACCACGCCGTTACAGTCTGTGGTTTCAAAGGCACAGGCCAAAATAATTGGTTCTCTTCATTTATCGGTTCCAATGCGCCGTCTGCCTCCGTAACTTTGAAAGTCACCTTCTTTTCCCCTACATTCAGAGAAATCTGTTCCGTACCGTCACCGACCCATGAATTTTCAGAACTGGCACGTGTTTTCACCTGATTCACCTGCGCTGTCAGTTCCATTAAAAGATCACCGCCAAGAGTCTGTTCTTCACTCTCATTCGTACAAGAAGAAAGACCCATTATCCCCAACAGGCATAATAACCCAAATCCTCGTTTCTTCATAATATATCTCGTATTCATATATTTTTCTCTTAGTGATTATTAATACATTCCTCAATCCTCATAAGCAGAACCATTGTGTTCGCCCTCTTCCGGTTTCCAGTCACCAATACCACCGGGCCCTATCTCCATATTCTCGTCCTTCAGCAAGTCCGAACCAATATAAAATCCCGGATGAGTAGGCTGGTTGTATCCTACATTCTCATGAGTAGCACTCAAACGATAAACATGATCGTACATCAAAGGACGGAAACGATACTTGGTTTCGATATTAGTCGTAAAAATACGTAACTCTGTATAATCAGGAGTCACATAAATCATTTCTTCACGCCAGTCTCCCCAGAAATCACCATAGAACACAGGATTGTTCTTCGTTCCCTGGGCTGTTGTAACTCCATAATCCTCCTTAAAGAATATCCGGTTTCCGCTTCCACCGTTATCTGCGATGTATTCCGTCACATATCCGCGATCCAACATCTGGCGGTTCAAAGTTCCATTCCACCAAATACCCATATTAAATGTCCAACTACCCGCAAATTTATAAACAGGCGCCTTTTTAGATAGTAATTCTCCTTTACAAGAGTATAATTTCCCGTCCAACGTTGTTCCGGAAGCCCAAACTTCGCATCCGGGTGTTTCCGGATCGACATCAGCTACCATACACCGTCCTATATCATCCCCATCACCGGAGACCCCGAAGATAATCTCTCCTGTAGCCGCATCGTGCATTTCAAGACCATTATTACCATACTTACTCGGACTCTCGTGACAAGTTACTACCTGCAACCCTTCACGAGTCGGATCAAATTTTCCTAAATGCAAAGCATCACCATGTCCCAGTCCCGTACTATAAAGTCCTTTTCCATTATGATCTATGGCACATGCACCATAAATAATTTCATCCTTGCCATCGCCGTCTACATCCCCCACTGCAAGGTTATGATTTCCCTGCTCCACATAATCCTGATAATCCGGATAAGTATCAAAATGCCAACGCTTGGTCAACTTTCCATTTGCATAATCAAGCGCAACGATCTGAAAGTTCTTATAGTACCCACGGCACATCACAATACTAGGAGCACTGTTCTGAGAATTGAAATGCCCTACTGCCATCAAAAAACGATCGATACGGTTAGCATAATCATAGCCATCTCCCCAATAGCCTACCCATAGCAATTTATCCCCTCTCGGAATATAATCCGTACGTGCCACTTCGGCCCCGGTAACACCATCTATTATCGATAAGAATTCCGGACCGTCTACAACCTTTCCATAAGCTCCGGATGACGGATTCATATTCATGTAGTGAGTCTTTCCGTCACCATCCACATCACCGATAATAGTTCCGTCCCCAAACTTAGTCAGTTCGGATGTACGGACTGCCAGTTCGGCCTTGCCGTCACCATCCAGATCGTACACGATAAACGGATTGTAATGAGTGCCCTGACGAATATTAGGGCCCAAGTCCACTCTCCACATAAACGCACCGTTATCGAGCCGGTATGCTTCCAGCAAACAGGTTCCCGGCAGATACCCCGCATTGGCCGGATCCCACGAATAGGTTTGTCTTTTCACCACAATTTCATATTGTCCGTCTCCATCCAGATCTCCAATAGCAGCATCAGAAACCTTATAGCCTACGCTGGCACCTTCTCCCTCATCACCATCTTCTTCATTTTCGCCCGGATTTACTGTACCGGTGAGATCCGGTAAATCATTCATATTCAAGAAAATGGACTTATAAAAAGTCGCAGCCATTTCAGGAGTAAATGTATAAGAGCCAAGTGCCTCACCGGAACCGGCAAAACGCAGTTCATAAACATTCTTCCGGGATATATCGACTGAAGCATCTTTATAATTCGTACTTTTATCTATCGGTTTAGAATTCAGTTTCACAAATTCACCTCCATCCACACTACGATAAATATCATAGGCTGCATTATCCGGATCATCTTTCATCCATTTCCAACTAATCAACGCTCCCAGTTTCTGCCCTTTGACCGGATCATAACTGACCATCATCCCTCTATTATCCGTCGTAATGACAGAAGGGTATTCTTCCTCCGGAGTTTCAGGAATAACCGGCCCTGATGATACAACTTCGTCATCTGAGCACGAAGTCCAGAACAACATTGCTCCACAAACAAGAATTAATATTCTTCTCATATATATATATTTTTTATCTCGTTAAACTTTTAAAACATACTCATTAATGGGAAGAAGCAGTCTTGCTTAAATCCCAGGGAACGAAATAAGCCCCGGCTTCTATCTTGCCCGCCACTTCGGCAGCTTTAGCCGGATCTGCATATTTCTTACTCACAAATCGGGAAATCATGCTATAATCATTCCATCGTCTTGCTATACGAAGCATAATCGGATAAGTCTTTCCCTCACAAGGAAATTCCAATAAAGCTTCTTTTAGAATTTCCAAATCATTGTGTTTTTTTATTTCCAAATCAGTTTTCCCATTACCCGCACGCCACATTTCACGTCCACCAAGCTGTTTCTCAAAAACACCACGGATTCCAAGATCCTGATATGTACGGTAACTTCCCTCTTCTGTCAAATCCTTTCCCCAATCGTTGGTAAATCCGGCATTTTTCCATAACGAATTGGCTGTTACCTTTGCCGTCAAACCATAAGCAGCCGCAAATCCTTTATTCATCAAAACATCAGCAATTTCATATTTTCCTAAATTATTTAAAGCCTCCACCAGCATGAAATAAAGATCGGACGTATGGTAAATATAGATCTGTACATCATCATGTGCCACTGTATGACCAGTTTTATGTCCCATTCCAAGATATTTTTGGACTGCATATTCTTTATCTTTCACGACCTCTTTAAATGTAGTGAAACGTTTTTCTGATGTAACTTCATCATCCGCTTTTATCGACGGGTTATAAACCGGATCTCTGAAACGGTTTACTCCTGCCAAAGATGCACGTAACATATATTCTCCCGTAGTATCAAAATGCTTCAGCAACGAATTCTTCTGATTATACTGATAATTATATGTAATTACGGATTCTGTTATCCATGACTCCGGATTAGCAGAAGTAAACCAGTTGCCGTAACTTCCACCGTAACTACCGGCACGCATGTATTTAGTTGCAGAAAGACTTCCCCTATTCAAAGCAAACACCCGATTCATCTCCTTTAAGAGCACATTTACCGTATTCTGATAGTCGCCTTTCCACAAAGAAATTTCAGCCTGCAACACAAAATGTTGAGGTACCATCATATTCCAATATTCATAAACACTGGTAACTTCACTGTCTGTTCCTGTTGGATCCAGCCAAGCTCTCCAGTCCATATTATAAGTTCCGTTTACACCATCAAATCCGGTAGAAAGCAAATTCTGGCAGGCATCCAATATCCCGTCCAAGTTTTTTATCTCAAAATTGGAGAAATCAATAAAACTCTGCATCGGATCATCAATCCAGGCAGCTTGACCATAGATTTTACCTAATGTCAGGTAAACCCAAGTCTTTATTCTCAAGGCACTACTAATCAACCCCTTATAATGTTCCATATCTATACTCGTTTCATGAGCATCCTTATAAGACTTTGCCTTCTGCATGAAATCATTACAAGAAATGATGACATCATAATACTTAGCCGGGTCAGCATATGAGTTTCCACTTAAATCATCATCATAATTATAGAGACTATATAATTCTCCCGGAGTATTGTCGGTCGGCTCCAGTAGTTCCCCACGCGTATCTGTCAAATAGATAGCTTTATCACCGATAGCCTGTACCTTTGTCACTATCCCCAAAAAGCCGGAATAGAGTTCACTGCTTTCACCCATATAATCTTTTCCCCGCAGTGTAGCATCATTTTCCGGTTCAAAGAAATCAGAACAAGAAGCACATGCCGCCACCATCAGGCCAAGCATTAAATTTCTCAGTATATTTATTCTTTTCATGTCCTTTAGAAGTTTAAATTAACACCCACTTTCACCGTTTTCGGCTGCATCAGTTTTGCATTATCAAAACCTTGTATATTCTCAGTATACGAATAAGAAAATTCCGGTTCCATTCCCAAATATTTGGTGGCAGTAAACAAGTTTTCTCCGGTCACATAGATTGTCCCTGCACGGAAGAAATTCCAGAGTTTCTTTGTGAACGTATAACTTAAAGTTATATTCTTCATTCTGAGATAAGAAGCATCCTCAATCCAACGGGAAGAAAAATAGCTGTTCCCTACCGGATCATTCCATACGGCACGCGGAATATCTGTCACTTCTCCGTCCAGACTCCAACGATTTACGACTGCAAGACTCTGGTTATGGGTAGTAGACACAGATTCCAGTTGCTGCCTTACAGCATTATAAGCCATATTATCCTTTGAATAACTGAATTCTGCCGAAAGCGCAAATCCCTTGTACTTAAACTGTGTATAAAATCCGCCAAAATAGGATGGAGCGGCACTTCCCAACAATACACGATCCTTATCATCAATTCTGTTGTCTCCATTTTGATCTACAAAACGGACGTCACCGGCATTGTACCGTACTCCGGTACGATTGCTGAGATTGGCCTCATCGGCTTCAACCTGCGTGGCAAATACCCCGTCGGCCTGATAACCATAATATTGATAAGGAGACTCTCCCACACGATGTACCATTTGCACTTCATCGTCATAATTCAATATAACTTGTTCTTCGCCACCCAGAGATTTTATTTTACTAGTAGCATGGGCTATATTACCACCCACAATCCACTCAAAATCACGGGTACGCACCAAAGAAGCCTGTACAGAAAGCTCGATTCCCTGATTTTCCATTTTACCGATATTAGCATAATGAGCAGAAGAGCCATAAATGGAAGAAAGCGGCATGGCACTAATCATATCGCTAATCTGATTATTGTAATAGTCGAAAGAAATATTCAGACGATTACGTAAAACAGACAAATCTATACCCAGATTCAATGACGCGTTCGTTTCCGGTTTCAATGTAGTATTCGGTACATTGGTACGTACGATTGTAGACAGGTGCTGATAAGGAACTGTTGAATAATTGAAACTTCCCAAAGTAGAAGCAAAACGACTATTACCGGTCAGTCCATATTCTGCACGTACATTCAATTTGTTAATCCAGGTAGTATTCTGCAAGAACTTCCAGCCTTTACCCAACCATGTCAATCCGACTGAAGGGTACATGTAAAAGCGGTTTACATCCGTACCGGTAGACGAAGCACCATCTACTGCCATGTTTACAGACGCCTGCACCATATCATTATAGGTATAATCCGCATGTGCATAAAAGTTCATCCAGTTCCAATTATTCGTATATCCCAGAAAACGACGTCCGATAGCCTGAACACTTCCCAAAGTCTGGTAGAAGTCATTACCTGTGTTACGTCCTTCACCTGCGTCATATTCATTTTTTGTCGTCAACATCTGCCAACCAGCAATTGCATTCAGTTTATGGATATAATTGAAAGTCTTTTGATAATTTCCGTTCAGGTTTAGAAAAAAGTTCGTGGTCTCGGCCTCTCCTTCTTTCACAGCATTATTCCTTGTGTCATACATATCGACCACGGGCAAGATTGTCGGATCACTCTGTCCAGGAATGAAAAGATGCTCATTATTAAAGTTATAATATAAGCCGACAATACCACTTACGGTAAATCCCAGAAAAGGCTTATAAGAGATACCGGCCTTCATATTCAAATCATACTGGCGATTGTGGGCATCCAAAGTATTAATTAATGCCAACGGGTTGCTGACTCCATAGGCAGCAGTTCTACTGTTACCATAGCGATAAGAGGAATAAGTGGAAAGGATATTGCCATCCCGGTCTTTATCATAAGGACTTAACAAAGGGGAACGGAAATATGCAGCAAGAACAGGGTTGGTCGCCATACTCATGCCTTGTTCCTGGAAATGCCCGTTCATATAAGCCAGTCCCAAGCTTGCAAAGATATTCACTTTCTGACTTACCAGAATATTTGTATTGAGCTGGGTATGAAAACGCTCCATACTTGTATTATCTATCAGCCCATTTTCACGGCTATATCCTAATGAAAGATCATATTTGGCAATATTGTCACCACCTTCCACACGAAATAAATGATCGGTAGAAGTACTGTTTTTGTAGATCAAATCCTGCCAGTCCGTATTATTGTTATATAAATATGCGTATCTCTTATCATTCGGGTCTCTCATAAACGGAAAGTTCGAATAGAAATCATTCGGATTTTCATAAATGGTCAGACCTACATCCGACAAATAAGACTTATAATCGTCCAAACCCAGCAACGGCATCCGTTTATCATTCCAGTTCACTCCAAATGAACCGTAATAGCTGATCTTCGTTTCCAAGTCATTGGATGTGGCACCATCAGTCTGAATCAGAATAACTCCATTTGAACCCATCGAACCATACATAGCGGCCTCCGCTCCTTTCAAAACCGTTATATTCTGAATATCCTGCAAATTGTAGGCTTGGAAAATATCCCGTGTAAAACCTCCGATCACTGTCGACGGTGTCTTATCAGGCATATAAGGTACCCCGTTAATCACAATCAAAGGTGCATTGTCACCGGTCAATGAACGGATTCCACGCAAATTATAGTAACTTCCTTCACCCGGCATACCACTACTGCGCTTCACTTCCAATCCGGCTATTTGCCCGGCTAAAGCACGGTCTACCTTGTTCACGCCCAAGAGAAAGTCCTTCTTTGCTATGTTAATAGCCGATGTATAACTTGAAACCTTGTTGTCTCCTTCCTCTCGAAAAGGAAGCACTACCGACTCATTGTATTTATACTGATCTTCCGGCATCATCATAATAACGACCTCCGAACGGTTATTCAACTTCTGTTGTACCGGATAATAGCCGGCAGCCCACACGGAAATTTCTTTTGCTTTAGCCGGATCTTTCAGTTCAAACTTGAATGTACCATCTTTCGAGGTAGTCACATTAACCGTATCCAATACTGTTACAATAGCTCCACTGACCGGTTGATTCTTTATTGAAAGAATCTTACCTGTCAATTTACCGGAGCCTTGTCCCCATAAACTTGTTGCTCCGAAGAGCAATACAGACATACTAAAAATAGTTTTTATCTTTTTCATATCCTATCAATCAAGGTTAATAACAATTTTCTGTCGGACGGAAGCACCAATGGAATGGACAAAGATTATGATTTACTCCCATCGTAAATTCTATTTTAATAGTCAATTCCACAGGTTTATCACCTCCAATAGTTACAACTCCTATCTCTGCTCCATCACGGTCATAATTTGAGACTGTATTATAAATCTCATTATAACCACCGCCTCCACGATCCCAATTGATACCATATAACTCCGTATCAGACACATCTCTAATCTTCATGTCATTCACATAAAAAGTAGCATTTACTCTACTATATTTACCATAGGACCCCCAATGGAAGTAATATTCACCCGGAGGAAGTGTATACGGCGTTAGAGTGTGGCTACCATCCACATGTTCTTCCATTTTGAAACATTTGAATTCCAGCACTCCTTTCTGGGTGGTATCGACTAGCTGAAACCTTAATGCACTATAATATATCGCCGGCCAGTTTGAATTTGGCTGATGAGGCTCCGTTAAATATAATTTAGTTCCGGTACAAAGAACATTGTTATCATTCAGATATTGTCCCGGTGTTTCCGGATGCGGATAAAGATTATAATAAGCGGCCTTTTCACTGTCTGTCATAGGGGCATCCCACGAAGGGGCGAAAAACTCTTTAATTCTCCACAACAACACGGCATTGGTGGGAATCTTCAGAGAAGTAACATAATAAGCTGTCCCGTTGCTCATCTTAATCGGGTTGTCAAGATCTACCTTATTAATAGTTGTTCTCCATTGTTGATTGAAGATAGAAATCAAATCCGGCTTAGCAGGATTACCAAAATCCTCTTTTTTATATTCTTCCTTATAAAACGCACTTTGAAATATCCAATTATTCAAAATAGAGTCCGCACGTTCCAAGTTCCAATCTCTTAACCTCTTTTTAGCATCTGCCAAAGCGTTTTCAACCAGTGTATTGGAAGGAATAAACATGGTTGCTTTCATGTTCTCGGTATATAGGTTCATCTTCTTGGCTTCGAAATAGGAGCTCTTGAAAGTAAATACCGAATCATAGACTGTATTTCCTGTAGGGTCTATTCCTATCGGTGTACTGGCACTCTTATCAAAAACCCTGTCAACTCTTGCCATCACCATTTCCTTAAAGATCGAATAATCATCACCTAACCCTTCCAACACTTCCATTAAAGATTTGGGAGTATTGATATAATCCTCCAGCTCATAAATATAAGCATCAGAAGTTTTAATCACCTTTTTAACAACAGCACCATTGAAAGCTATTCTTTCCTGCCCGGTCAATGCATCCTGTGTCGTGACCTCCACATATTTCCCGTTCCACATCAATAAAAGCTGTCCTTCTTTCAAGTTGCTGGGTGAGATAGCAGCATCTGTAATATGAGCCTTAGCCAAAAAAATATCTGCAGCATCTTCTTCCTCCCCCTCTCTGGTAAGAGAGCGGGTAGCATTCTCGTTTTTCACCACCATCATGGTATACAAAGTCTTTTTCTCATCCAAAGTCTGAAAAATACCGGCTTTCTCAAATAACCCGTACATAGTTGTATAAGAAGCCTCATTCTGCAGATAAACTGATGTTGGCTCATCCACGATTTCAACATCCACGTTGTTGATTACAGGCTCTTTCTGAGTATAATGAGAGTCCCATTCGTCTGTACAAGAAGATATTCCTGCCAACAGACATGCGGAGATTAATATATAATTTAATGCTTTCATCGTTTTACTTAATTAATAGGTTCGAATAATAGATAATCCAATTGCAAACGGAAATTTTTATGTGTACTTGCTGCCGGATCCAAAACGACCAATTGTAATTTATGCGACCGGGTATCTGCAAATTCAAGTTCGCCAAACAATTCCACTGTATAGCAATTCAAAACATCCTCGGGAACAGAGGCATATATTGCCTTACTTACGGATTTACCCGGATCATCATCGAAGGTAAACGATGTACTTCCACCGTTACTTCCCTCAGACGAAACATCACCAGCCAATCGCATAAAATTCATAGAGCTCGCATAGGCAAATCCCAAAGTCACTTTATACTTGCCTTGCAAAATAGCAGGAGTTTCCATTGTCAGTGTCCCGTTATATCCCAAATTTATGCCTAACAGGTCATAGTTCAGCAAATTCCACCAATTATACTCTGCCTTGTCATTTGCCGTACGATATTCTAAGTTTTTCCAACCGGAGCTGATAGTTCCGGAAGGTCCCATTTCCATTTTATAACAAGAAACATACGACTCCGAAGAACTAGCCAATGCTGTAGCAAGTTCATTATCTCCACACTTTTGCTGATATAATTGTCCATCTGCTTCATGAGAAGCGATATAGGAAGCCACTTCGGGGAAATCACAAAAATCGAAATAATAAGGTATCGGCTTTAATGTCTCGCAGACAGGCAGGTAACCGTCAACCTGATGTATATAGCCATTCTTTGCCTGTTCATCGGATTTGTCTTCTATAAACCAAGCCTTATCATCACCACCATCAAAATTCAGATAATAGTCTCCATTCTCACTGGAAGTCATCAATAGTGCACTCAATGCTCTTGTATTCCATAATTTCCTAGGCATTTCTTCATTATCGAAAGCTTTAAAAGCCGCAACTTTATAACTGCCGTTCAGAATATGGTATGCTATATATCTGTTTAGTGCATTATTCTTGTCGGTATAGTCACTTCCCGCACCCAAATGAGAAGCCAGTTCTTCTACAGAAGAAATCCCATCTTCTTTATAAACAGCATCGGACACTGCCAATAACGTGAAATACCGTCGTACTTCCAACTGCCCTCCTGAAACGGAAGTGTTCGTTTCAGATACAATGCTCAATTCCTCTTTCCAACCCGTACGTTCAACAGCCTCACGGAATATACGGAATTCTTCATGACCGGACAAGCGCTCGTAAATCGTCTCAATGGCAGGACTTAAAACATCATCCAATACATAGACAAGCCCGTTAGCCGTAGAAATAGCAAACTCCTTTATACGTGCTTCCCTATTGATATAAACCGAATTAAATCCACCTTCTCCACTTTCATCAAAAGTAACTTCCAATACATCTCCCGAAAGGGTCTTGACCGGTAATTCTCCTCCTGCCAGGAAATCATCTCTTTGAATAGTATCATTCATAATATGATACTCTGCCAGGCCGCGTGCATAAGTCTGTCCCAGTTCTTCAATAGAAGAAACCCCTCTTTGAGTATAAAACCGAAACATGGCATCATTAGTCGGCGCCAATACAGTAAATGCATCTTCAGCCTGATTTACCGCATTAAACAAATCGGCATACTTCAACACCTTGACCCACTCGGAGAAATCCGCAGAACGATTCTCCAGATAAGATGCCGCAGGTTGTACATTATAGATCTGAAATGTCTTATCTTTATAAGGATCATCACAAGAATAGCAAATCACCAGTAACAACAGACAATATTTTATAATATTCTTCATAGTAGTATCAATTTGATGTTATATCATAATAAGGGTTTTGCACCAATAATGAGTTTCGTTCAATATCATCTTGCGGAACCGGTAAATACCATGACCATGTATTCTTTAACACCGAACGCAGCCATTTTGAACTTGTAGAGGCATTGTTGGCAACAATCAGCTCTATAAACTCACTCTGATATTTATAATCTTTCGATTTACCCAAACGAAGCAAATCATACCAGCGTTTACCTTCGGCGGCCAGTTCTATATCGCGTTCCTGTAATACATAATGCAATACAGAAATCTCCGTCAGGTCATTGAGGTTCACAGTTAATTCTTCTATATTGGCACGACTACGAACCTTATTAATCAAATCTATGGCAGCCTGAAAGTTAGCAGCACCTCCCTGCCATGCCAATGCCTCGGCTTTCATCAACAATATATCTGCCATCCGGTAAAGAATCCAGTTGGCATCTTGTTGGTCTCTGGTACCTGTCATCTGATAGCCGGCTCCCTGATATTTCCATATACAGAAATCCCGATAGGCACCCATATATGCGCGAACAGAAGCACCGTTGCTCATATAGTTTTCACTCCATAAACGCCCCCACATGTTTACTGAATATTGAAGTGGAGCCGATGTAGAGTAAGTAAAATATGCAGACGGACTATTATCCACAGGCTGATTGTAAGTACGCACATCAAAATTCAATTCAAAAATCGATTCGTTACTATTTCCCGGATTAAAGATAGTGAACCATTGTTCAGAATCTGCCATAAATGCCGGACGATGAGCTGAAGTAGAATTGATCAACAAATCGGCATATTCAACACATCCCGCATAATCCTCACTCCAAAGGCATACATCTGCCATTAACGCATACAACGCCCATTTGGTGACACGTCCTTTGGTTGCTCCCGCCCATGTATCATCATCATAGAATTCCTTGGCTGCTCCTGAATCCAATGCCTTTTTTATATCTTCCTTGATTTGAGCAACAATTGCTTCTTCCGAAGATTTGGCTACATTGAACGGATAAGAGTCTGTAACATAAGGTTCCAATATCAGCGGGGCCTCCTTGTAATTACGTACCAATGTAAAATTGACCCATGCACGCATAAAATATGCCTCTGCCATGTGCGAATTCATTGCTGCTTCCGTATAAGTTTCATCTTGCGCATGTACTTCGGGCGCATATTTCAGTATGGAATTCGCAATATTCAATACTTGATAGAAAGTAGCCCATTTGCACAACTTCGATGAAGCAACCAGCTGGAAATTCTGCAATTTCTGCTGGTCTGAACCACTGTATGCGTAAACGGAACCTCCACGAAGTTCTCCCCAATAAATCAAAGAAGGAACAGTATTACGCATATACGAGTATCCTTGCGCAAGCACTTCTGCAACTTGTTCTTTCGTTTTCCAATAGTCGGGTGCCACCTGCTCATTCTTCGGCAGTACATCCAACCAGTCATTACAGCCGGTATTTAACAAACCGACTCCGGCAATAGCCAAACATATCAATATCTTTTTCATATTACCTTGTATTAGAAATTCAGATTAATACCAAAAGAAAATCTTATAGAAACAGGAGTCGTAGCCGTATCTTCCGCCAAAGCCGTAGGTTTGGTTGGGATATTCACTTCCGGATCCTGTCCCGTATAGTTTGTCCACGTAAACAAGTTATAACCTGTGGCAAAGCAACTTAATGTATTTATTCCCAATCTATTGCATATTTTTTTAGGAAATGCATAATTTAGTGTCAGGGTTTTCAGACGGACAAACGAAGCATCTTCCACAAAACGGTCTGACCCTAAATAGTTGTATCCTTCTTTATACAAAGCACGTGGAATATCTGTCACATCCCCCTCATTTCTCCAACGTCTCAGAACTGCCGTACTCTGATTGTCATCACTATACATAGATTCATTATTCATACGGGCTTTATTAACAATTGATTGCCCGAAACGTCCGTGGAAAAATGCGCTCAAAGACACTTGTTTATATTTGATAGTCAATCCGGCACCACCAGTCAACACCGGGTTATAATTTCCCAGATATACAATATCATACTGATTGATCACACCGTCATGATTGATATCTTCATATATGGCATCTCCCGGCTGACAAACCTTGGTCAGGTTTTTCATGACAATCGGTTTACCATGTACATCATTCATAATATTGCCCGATGCATCACGCGCATAAGTCGCATTTTTATCTTTGTATACACCTAAATAACGATAACCATAAAAAGCGCCAACTGGCTGACCTACCTCTACACGTGCAGCATATTTACCATTATTAGCTTCATAAGTCTCCTGTGCCATATTACCAGGCAATTCGGTTATCCGATTCTCATTGCGGCTGAAGTTTACATAACCACTAACCTGCCAGTCTTTATTTTTCCAGAAAATAGCATCTGCACGAAACTCCCACCCTTTATTCTGCATTTTTCCGGAATTATAATATCTCATTGAACCAAAACCGGTAGAAGAAGGCAACCCATAATTAGACTGTAACAGGTCTTTGACATATCTCTGATAATAATCAAATGTAAACTTCAGACGTCCGCCAAATAACATAACATCTGCACCATAGTTATATTCAGTAGAAGTTTCCCAATGTAAGTCATCCAATTGCATGCGTTCAGGCTTCGTTCCTGCCATATTCATATAGTTATCACCTTTGATATAAGCTCCCAAATAAACAGAAGTACCACTCGGTGCACGCCCACTCTGCCCGATACTGATACGTATCTTAGCTTCATCTAACCAACGATCTCTAGCTGCTTCCAAGAAAGGTTCATTTTGAAGATTCCAAGCAATACCTGCTGCCGGGAAATAACCCATTCTTTTATTGCGTCCCATAGCCGAGTTCCCTTCGGCATTAAGAGAAGCATGCATTACATAACGATCCAACAACGTATAATTCAATAATCCGATAAACGATACACTACGAGTTTCCGCTTCACTGGAGTTCATACCAGCACTTCCCTCTAAAACAGCCGTACCTGTAGTAGGATCCGACAAGCCGGAAGAGGCATTACCATAGGTAGAACTCAGATAACTAGTGCTCACCTGTTGGGAAGTACGTACCAAAGCATTGGCTATCAAATTATGTTTCTCATTCCAATTTTTGATATACATCAGTTTGTTTTCGGTTTGAAGTACCAATTTATCCGAATAAGAATCTACACTTTGATTAGCATATTCGCTATTCTGAGCCACTCCGGTTACTACCTGAGGCAAAAAACGACGTGTTTTAGTCGTACGCATATTGATAGAAGCCCAACCTTTATACGTAAATCCCGGTAAAATCGTGTAATCTGCGTTAAATGTAATTTTAGCTTCCCGCTGCATAGTGTTATTAACAGCTTCATTTACCATAGCCACCGGATTAAAGTTTTCCGAATCCTTATTGGCAGTTCCTTTGAAAGAGCCTTCAAAGTCAGGGTCATGATAAGTGAAGTAATCTCCTGTCATCAATCCGGTCCTTCTATCTATTGTAAAAGGAGATTTATTCGGCATCTTACTCAACGCCTCTGCCCGGACATTCTTAGCCCAGTTTGCATCTTGATCGGATTGTGAATAAGAAAAATTTGCACCAAACTTTAATTTGTTAGAAAACTGATAAGCAACATTCAATGAGGTATTCAAACGCTTCAACGATGTACCAATAGTAGTTCCATCGTCACTCATATATCCTAATGAGAAACGATAAGTCGCCTTTTCGCCACCACCACTCATAGAGAAGTTATTATCAGAAGTCAAGGCTGTCTGACGTACATAATCCAGCCAGTCAACATCTTGATTATATTCATTAAAATACTGAAATCCCGGAGTATATCCTATTACCGGTGTATTAAAAAGCAAATTCAAATAAGGATTCGATGCATTATCTAGTCCGGTATATTTAGCTGAATTCCAGATGCCTTCCTGCATTAAAGCTGTATACTCATCTCCATTCAACATAGGAATATTCTTAGGTTCTATCTTAGTTGTCCATTTGGAAGAGAAAGAAAAACGAGTTTTTCCTACTGTACCCTTCTTGGTGGTAATCACTAAAACTCCATTTGCTCCCTGTGTTCCCCAAATAGCCGTAGCAGAAGCATCTTTCAGTACTTCAACTGTCGCTATATCATTGGGAGAGATATTCAAAAGAGCACCTAAATCTTCTTCGTTAGCAGTAGAAAAATCAAAATCATCACTGATATCTGTCGGATAAGGCACACCATCAATTACAATCAGAGGATCGGCAGACGCATTCAAGGTTCCTGTACCATGGATTCGAATAGAGCTACGGGTACCCGGATCACCTCCTAATACAATATCTACCCCTCCCAGTTGCCCCTGCAACGCTTCTTCAACAGAGACAATCGGAGCTGCCGCTACCAGATCATCCATATTTACCTTCTGAGTAGCCGAAATCATCTCTTTATTGGTAATACCCAAATCATTTCTTTCTATACGTTTTGCTGAAACAACTACCTCATCCACAGTTTTTGACTCTGATTCCATGCGGATATTCAGGTTGGTCTGACCTGTGTATTTAACCCTTTGGGTTTTCATCCCGATATAAGAGAAAACAATGGTCAAGTTATTTTCCCCTTCCGGAATCTTCACGTTATATTGACCGTTCAGATTAGTAATAGATCCACCCAGGGAACGGTTTTGTGCATTGACAATATTCACATTAACTCCAACTAACGGATCAGCCGTCTTTCCTATCAACTCTGTGACCGTACCCGACATTACTTTCTGTGCCTGAGCTACGACCTCCCCTACACAACATAGAAGCAAGGTCATTGATACACATATTAATTTAAATTGTTTCATAATTTTAGATATTCAGTTTATTAAAAAACAGAGTCTATTAAGTGGAAACCTCCATCATTATACGCAAACGGGAAATAGTAATAAGTCGGAACCACGGAACATACACGACTTGTTCCATCCAATTGAACGGACAAGGTTTCTCCATTATCTGTATAAATTATATTATTATCATTGGCATTACGATAAGTACCTGTTTTCCACGTAGTAGAACCGATATACGGACAACTGGTTACTTCCGGAGCATATCTCGTAATCAAGAAGTAATTTTTCAGATATTTTTTTAACACTTGCGGTTCAAACGTCCCTTCCAATACAGGTTCTGCTTGAGAAAGATCAACAGAAGCGTTTTTCACACCCGGAATTTTACCTTCAGCCATTGCCTGCACCAATACCTCATTAGTCGGAATGAAAGCAATAGCTCTACCTTGAAAATCCGGTAGGTCCGTACCATTAACCATTCCTGCCTGTTTCAACAATTGAGCAAATACGAAATATGGATATTTAGATTCAACACAAGTAGCCAGCGCTGCTTTCATTCCTCTATAATTTTCTCCGGCATCCGCACCATCAATATCAAACAATCCTCTATTTGATTTATATACATATGATTTGCCATTACTCCAAGGTTCGCCATTATTAGTTATTTCCTCCAATGGCGAGAAAAGGGAAGAGAAATCATTACCGGACATTCCCAATACTCCGTTGAAAATAGCATTTGTTGTTATCTTTCCATCCTTAATAAACCAATAAGTAGATGCGTTTTGGCTGGTATAGACTTTAGTTCCATGAGCAGGAAGTGCAACTTCACCACTAACTGTATGAACATTGATTAAACGTTGCAATTTAGCAGTTCCGACCGGTCCCATACCCGATTCTGTTTCTGCCGGTTCCATCAATGCATATGTTCCGGAAGTTGTTTTCAACACTTCCATATCACTCGCTTTGAAAGTCGCGTCATCAGGAATTAACATTGTATATTTAGTGGCTAAAGAACTATAGGTCTTCAATAGTCCTTCAGCACCATCCAAAGCATACAGGAAACAACGATAATCCTTGTGAGAAAAAGCAGGTCCGATTACAGAGTTAAATATCGGTGGCGTATCAATTTCGTCCAAGCCATAAAAACTTCCATTCACGCAAATACTTTTATCCTTCACATTATACGGGTCAAAATTATAAGAAGTACCGTAATCGTTCGTAATCTTTTGAACTTCATCCGGAAAAACAATAGCTCCGCTATATATATACTGAAGAATCAGAATTTTTATAATCAAAGGATCTACATCTTCTAAATAATTGTAGCCATTTTGCTTCCAGAAACGGGTAAAGAATTCCTCTAACGCCTTATTAGTCGGCGCAAATACACTGTAAGACTCAGAAGCCAGTGTAGGAATTAATCGATAATTAGAAACAGGCCACTCCAAAGCAATATTAGGCAGCCCGCTGGCTTCGTGCTTGAAAAGATACAGTTTATCCACTCCCATTCCTTTGGCAAAATCAGCCGTCAGTTGCTCATCATATGTAAAAGTACTGAAGGAATTATAGAAATCCAGGAATTTCGAATACTCCTTCTTGTCCTTCATTATAGTATAAATGGTTTCCAAAGGCTCCAATACCTGATTGATCGCATAAATATATCCATTATTAGCGATAATCTGGTAATCGTTTACACTTGCATTGGAAACATTGAATCCTGCATCACCTGTCCAAACGGAAGCCGGATAGAAATACTCATAATTCTTTTTGGCATCAATCCCTTTGGATGCAAACATGTAATGAGAGAAGACCGGAACAAAACGTTCCAAATGATATACCGTCACTAATTCATTAGTAGCAGGATCAACTCCTAATGAAGCAGGACTGGAACTGCGAGTTCTAAATTTATAATACATACCTGGTTGCAAACCGGTATCTTCCTCTTCGTCCACAATATCACTTGTCGGACGATAATTTTCCAAATCACTTTTGTTATAAGAGTAATAAACCAAATGGAAACCTATCAGCTTTTCAAGGTCATCTACCGGTATATCTCTCACAGAGGCATAACCCTCCTTTTCCAAATAAACGGTAAAGGCATCATTATCCGGTGCCATAACCGTAGCAAGCCCCTTACCTTCCAAAACAGGCCGAAATCCCGCCAATTCGGCTGCTTCAAGAAAAATAGAGTATCTTCCTTCATACTCATTGGCAAGAACTTCCCATGCGCTTCCTTTCAACCATGCCGGCTTTTCATAATGCTCATCCATCTTGTTCTCACATGAAAACAGAAAAGACGAAAGGAACAATAACAACAGCAAATGCTGCATACTATTCATCACATTTCTCATAATATTAAATATATTAAATTAACCTATCGGCAGAACTAAAATAACAGTATTTTAATTAGCACAATAGACCTATTATTAATTTCTCTGGAACAAATGTAGGAGATTTGCATATAAAGAACCTTAATTACTGTACATTTACATGTATTCTAATTCAAAATGCACGACCAACTATATACAAGCCCTTTTTCCGTACTACAAGACAAAATGCAAATACATTAATACATATCATAACCATCATTGACCGGCAATAAAAAACTACGGAAAAGTTCCCGTAGTTTTTTTATTGCCAGTCAATGAATCTATTTAATGTAATACCATTCACAAGAATCCGAAAGGTTTTCCTTTCCGTTCTTTCCTTCTACACGAACCGTATTGCGTCCCTCATCCAACTTTATATCTTTCCATATCACACGATGCATCTCATCCGGTTTCATCGTCCCTATCTTTTTACCATTAATATAAAGAGTGACCTCCTTTAAATTAGTAAACACCTTAATATCTGTCTGCGGATTATTACGCTTGACAAAACGACGACTTGTAATATAAACCATAGGTTCCGGATTCCAGTTGGCTTTATAAAAATAGAAAGCATCCTTTTTAACTTTCCGGTCTTGTGTTATCAGTCCCTTGTCATTATATCCATCTTCTTCACCTTCCTGACGCATGTAAGACGGAAAATCGGCAAAAACCCAAATAAACTTCGCCCATAGATAAGGACGTTTCATAAATGACTCCCAGTTACCTTCATGGCAGAATGTCTGTGCTTCTTCGGGATGAAAATGACTGTCTGCACGATCTTCCATAGAAAGCGGCCATTGATGATGATTAATACTTGCTCCACCACCATATTCAGAAACGCCTACCGGTATTCCTTGAGAACTATTTTTGCAATCATCAAAAAACTTGGAAGCGGAAGGGGCTGCATCTTTATACCATCCAAAATATTTGTTCCATGCAATTAAATCCGAACATCCTAAATAATAAGACTGATCCACACAAGTAGCCAAAGCGGTAAGGCGGGAAGTATCAATGGACTTATATAATCCGTTCAACTCCTTGATAAAAGGAATCGGATTATCATATTCAACAAACCTTTTTCCATCACTCACCAATATCTCATTACATATCCCCCAAAAACAAATAGAAGGGTGGTTGAACTTCTGATAAACCAACTCTTTTACCGCCAGACGGGCATTAACTTTAAATCCTTCCGTATCCACCAAACCGGTAAATGCCTGTCCACCAGGACCACACATAGGTATCTCCGTCCAAAGAATAATTCCATTCTCATCCGACAAATCATACATCGGTTCTGCGTGAGGATAATGAGCAAGACGCATCGCCGTTGCTCCGGACTCTTTTATTAGTTCCATATCCATTTTATAATCTTCCGGCAACAAGGCACTAGCTCTCCCAACCGCATCCTCATGGCGGCAAAAACCATAAAGATTCAGATAATTACCGTTCAAAAAGAAACCTTTCTCATGATCAACAGAAAAATAGCGGAATCCCGTACGTTGTACCATCCTATCCACCAATTGATTACCATCATATAGTTCTACAGTCACGGTATATAGATAAGGATTCTTTTTGCCCTCCCAAAGTACAGGACGTTCCACCTGTATAGGCTGTCTTACAATATCACCGGAAATACCGGTTTCATTGCTGGCAACGATTTTATTACTTGCATCTGCAATGGTTGTTTTAAGTTTCAAGCCCTGCTTTTTATTCTTCAGCGAAAGATGAGTTTCCACATTTATGCCGGCGGTTTCTCTGGAAATATTCTCTTGATGAATAAACACACCGGGAGAAGCATAAAACAAGGGAGTTATACAATCCTGTCCGGTTATAATCAAATGACAGGGACGATGAATACCACCATTTACATTGAAGTCACCGCTAATAGGCAAAACATCCGTACGGTAAGCATTACTTGCCCAAACTTCCAACAAATTCTCACCTTTTTTCACTTGATCGGTTATTTCCAAACAGAAAGCGGTATATCCGCCTAAATGTTCACCAATCGTCCGGCGGTTCAAAAACACTTGAGCAGCAGAATTCACTCCTTCAAAATAAAGAAAAAGACGTTTGCCATCCATCTCCTCCGTCACCTCCAGCGGGCGTTGGTATACCACCGTCTTGCGTTCGTATAAAGTAGTTCCCTCGATATAACTTGTATTCCATGTATGAGGAATAGTCACCGGGGTGAACGGAGCCTTCCGGTTCACAGTCGTAATCGGTCTGCACTCCCATCCTTCATCTAGCGTAAACACCTTACGAGGAGAGGTTTCTTGTGCAAATAACCCGTTATTAATCATCCCCAGACAGGCTAGGCACAAAATCAGTAATCTCTTCTTCATATTATTATTTTCTTATTTCAACACCAACTTTTTCTTTTAATATATCCTTTTTATATCGAAGCAAAGCTTCTACATAATAATAATCCGCATAAGTCAAAGGCACATCAACTTCTCTATTTTTCGGTTTATTGCCAACTGAATGTTTTAGGATAAAATTACAATTCGTTCCAGGTTCAGCCAAATATTCTGGCGAAGTTAATGTCTTGAGCTGGGTTTCTGCCACCGCCAGACATTTCTTTGAGAAACGTCCTTTTGTATACCGGCTCAATTCAATCAAAGCAGAAGCTATCACAGCACCGGCAGAAGCATCGCGCGGCGTAGCAGGTATATCCGGATCATCAAAATCCCAATAAGGAATCTTATCTTCCGGCAACTGCGGATGTGCCATAATAAAACGTGCAACATGAATAGCCTGATTCAGATATTTCTTTTGCTTTGTCTCACGATACATCATCGTATAGCCATACAATGCCCAAGCCTGTCCGCGCGACCAGTCCGAATCATCCGCATATCCCTGATACGTACATTTTGCTTCCGGCTGTCCTGTAATGGTATCATACGAAACAACATGGTAGCAACTATAATCGGGACGGAAATGATGCTTCATTGTCACGTCTGCATGAGAACGTGCCATCTCTCCGAATTTGGTTTGTTCCGAATTTTGAGATGCCCACAACAATAACTCCAGATTCATCATATTGTCAATAATTACCGGATATTGCCAAGGTTTTCTATTCCAGGACTTAATGCAACCCACTGTCGGATTGAAACGGGTGCTCAGAGACTGCGCGCCTTGCAAAAGCACTTTCTTATAATCATCATTCCCCGTCAAACGCCAACCATTGCCAAAGCTACAATAAAGAATAAAACCAACATCATGGTTATTAGTCGTAAACTGTTCTTTCTCTACGCGTTTCGTGTAATTCTCGGCATACTGTTTCAAAGAGTCATCCCCACTCGCTTCATACAAATACCATAATACTCCCGGAAAAAAGCCACTTGTCCAGGCACCTGCATTTGACGTAGTAAATACATTCCTCTTACCAATCGTACGTGGAAGTTTGTCGTTCTGGTCTATTAAACTCTCTGCCATCTTCTTTGACTGCACGGTAGCCGCATCAAGACCTTTATCTATAACAGCACGCATTTCTTTCGCATCATTTTTGCCTGATGCAAAACTGCCAAATGTAAGAAAGAGAGAAGCAACGATTAAAAAATTTATTTTCATAACTCGATTTATTATTTTTCATATACTAAAAAAAGTGCTTAATCACGCAATGCATGGTCTACATCAACGGTTGTATCACCTCCCCAAATTTTGAGTGATGTCCATTTTTCGGGCTTTCCGCTCCAAAACTCATCCGTCGGTTCAAGTCCCAAAGGTAAAAAAGCCAAAGTACACATATACAAACTTCCCGTCGATACATATTTCTCTGCCAGTCGTGGCTGATGACCACAGAAACCTAATGTAAGCCAACCGTCCTTATCAAATGTTCCCTTCACTAACTGACGTTTCATCACCTGCGTCAAAGCACAACGCACTTGAGCCGGTTTAATATTCTTTGGTAACTTCTTCATTAAAGCAACTTGAGCCAGTGCCTGAAAAGCACCCAGACGATAGGCGATGGAACGTCCGACAGGGGGGTATGTACCATCCGGCCCGATCATCCTTTCCAATTGTTCCGCAAAACGGATAAAACGCTTCAATTGGGCATCATAAAAATCAGCTCCTTCCACTCCACGTCGCCTCATGACATCCAATACATCCATTATCATTGGCTGAATAACAAAACTATTATAATAGTCCATATGCAGACGGCGTCCGTCACCATACCAGCCGTCTCCCTTATACCATTCTTTATGTTTCTGCAAAGCATAATTGATGGGCTTCATATTACATTCTCCTGTAAATTCCAGCAAAGCAGCCTCAATCGTAGCAGAAAACATCAGCCAATTTTTGTCGGGAGCCTTAAATCGTCGGGAAGCTTTGAATTCCTTAACCAATCTTTGCTGGGTTATAGTATCCAGACGGGGCCATATCTGATCTTTTGACCGGAGTAATCCTTCAGCCACATAAGCAGCATCAACAAGTTTCTGATTGTAAGGCCTGTCGAAAGGCATATAATCGGGAGATTCCGGATCGACGGCATTAGTTAGTGACTTTACCACCAGATCTATATATTCAGCACGTAACTTTCCTTCTTCCGTTTCATCAACCGGCAAATTCAGCCACGGCGCAATTCCGGCAAACGAACGTCCTAATGCTTCCAAGTGGGTTACTTCTTTTCTGTCATTACCTGTATTCAATCCATCGCGCGTTTCTACCGGCATATTTTTCCTTAATGTATTCCGGCTTAAATTCGTGTAAATGGGTTCCACCATTTTAATCATTGTTTTCACCCAATATTCACGATCTCCATCCGATTTGGAGAAAGCAAAAATCGGAAACAATAGTAAACATAAAAAAAGAGCTGTTCTATTCATGGTCATTTCTATTAATATTTTCTTGGTTAACTTATAGCTTTATCTTCTCGTTTTTACATCGACAAAAGTAGCGAACCCGGACATTCAAACCTTGTAATACAATACAAATAAATGGAATTAAATTCTATATACGGCAAAAGCGTACAAGAAAATAGGTATTTGTACAGAGCTACAAATTTGAGTCTATATAAACCTCTTTCTTTGTAACCAGAAATATTTTTAATTTTAATATCATGAGAATTTCGTATAAACCGTATTTACTTCCTACTCTGATATTCAGCTTTATGTTTCTATCTTGCAAATCAAATGCAGAATTAGAAACTATAATCACAGTTGAACAGGTCGGAGCAGCAGCCACACCGGATAGGATCATACCCATTGAAGGAGCACCTTTTGAGATTCCACAATTGAAAAGACCTATTTTTCCGGATTTTACTATTAATATAGGAGAGAAAGGAGCAAAAACAGATGTTCCCATCACTTCTATTGTAAATCAAACAATTGAAGAAGTTTCCCAAAAAGGTGGCGGAACCGTTATCATACCTAAAGGAAAATGGAAATCCGGACGCATCGTTCTAAAAAGTAATGTCAACCTACATCTTGCAGAAGGTTCGGAAATTGAATTTCCGGGGAATGCGGAAGATTATTTGCCTGCCGTGTTCACCCGGCACGAAGGAATCGAGATCATGGGCTCCGGTTCATTCATCTATGCCAACGGTGAGGATAATATAGCCATTACAGGAAAAGGAGTTATTTACGGTCCCTCACTGAACGCCGAAATCAGACAGCGCCCTAATGGTAATACAGTGGTAGAAAAAGATATTCTGGATAATGCTCCGGTAGAAAAAAGAGTATTTGACGGTATGGACGGAAGAGGCTTCTATAAGCCTAAAACTATATCTCCGATTAACTGCACCAATGTTTTGATTGAAGGAATCACGATGGAACGCAGCACTTTCTGGAATGTTTGCCCGATTTATTGTGAAAATGTAATTATACGGGGAATTACTGTAAATTCAATAGGAATCCCCAGTGGTGACGGCATAGACATTGAATCCTGCAAGAATGTTCTTATAGAGTATTGCACGTTGAACTGCGGAGACGATTGCTTCACATTGAAAGCAGGACGTGCAGAGGACGGATTACGGGTCGGGAAACCTACAGAAAATGTCGTAATCCGCTACTCTTTGGCTCAACAAGGTCATGGTGGTGTTACTTGCGGAAGCGAGACTGCCGGTGGTGTTAAAAATGTATATGTCCACGATTGTGTTTTTGAAGGTACTCAAATCGGTATACGCTTTAAAACACGCCGTAACCGCGCAGGTGGAGTTAATGATGCTTTATATGAGAAAATCCGCATGATTAATGTAGGAGAAGCATTCAAATGGGATTTACTGGGCAGCAAACGTTATGTAGGAGAACTTGCCGAACGCTATCCGCCAAGAGCTATCAATAAACTGACTCCGACTATTAAGGATATTCACATCAAGAACTTCATTGTTGAATCAGCCGAGAAAATTCTAAGTGTAAACGGGATTCCTGAAATTCCATGTAGCAACGTACTTATAGAAAACGGAAAAATTAATAGTAAAAAACTAATTGGTGCTTTAAACGATGTAGACGGATTTACTTTCAGAAATCTGAACATTTACGCGGAAGATAATAAAATCAATATATTGGACGGCCGGAATATTTTATTCGATGACGTAACCTTTGCTGTTCCACACGGGGAAATACTCACAAACATCAAAGGAGACAAATCACAAAATATCATTATTCAAAACGGAGAATCCCGGACAGAATGTTCTATGGAGAAACCGATTAAAGTGGAAAAACTTAGCCAAGTCTTGCCAAAATCCAAGAAATAGATTCAATAGGTATAATAGCAATATAAAAGTTTTGATTAGTTAGTTTAAGATAAGGCTGTCTTTTTGAGGCAGCCTTATCTTTTATGATTTTATTAAAATCTCGGATAATCCAAACCTATTTTTTAATATCTATTCTTGATATAAGATCTTAGAAAGTATTTTTGACGCCACAATCTCCTGTCCGGGCTCTGCCATATGCACACCATCCTTGGCATAATAATCAAGTACTCCCAACAGGGGCTGATAGATATCAACAACATCAAAACCTTGCTTTAAAGCCACAGTCTCAAGTTCCGGTACTAAACGCGCCAATCTCTTGCCTGAATCCTGATATTTGGAGCTAACATTTTCATCTCTCAAAGGTGGCGGAGTCACATAAATAAATTTGGTCTTGCCACTCCTACACAACTTATGCTTCTTAATTTTAGCCAAAAGAACTTTTAGATTTTCTGAAACCTCTCCTTGTCTTGAAGCAAACATTTTTTTAGAATCATTTGTACCCAAGCATACGATAATATAATCATAACACTTCTTCTCAGCCTGTGCCTTATCCAAGTATGAGTCTATATTTTTGAGTGCATTAAGACGCTCTTTTCCATTATTATCAAACCCGATCGTCCTACCACTCTCCGAGAGATTAACAATACAGGATTCGGGCATCATCTGTTTCAATTGATCTACCCATCCACCTTTATTGTAACCATTCGAGTCTCCAATAGCCAATATATTATATTTCAAATCTGCCACAATATGATTATAGGGCAGCAAACTTAATGCTTGAGGAACCTGCTCATGCCTTCCTTCAAAAACCGTCAATTGTATATTTTCATATTTACGAAGTAAATGAACTTTGCGGTCGTATAACATCGGATTCTTCTCATATTCAGGATTCATGCGCTTTCCTAAAAGTCCAAGCATTTCTTCAGGGGATATCAGATCGGAGTCCGACAAAGATTTTTTCATAATTTCTTTCATGTCCGAACTGCCATATTTCAACTCTCCAACCAGCCTATTATACATATTTAAAGAATGAGTGATAGGAACAGAACCTTTATAACCGTCATGGATACCTGTGTATATATACAGCTTCGAGTTCTTACGCTTCTCTATCGGAAAATCTTGTCTCAAAGGCGAGCGAAGGATAGCGGTTTCTTTATTAAAAGTCTTTTTATCAAGAGATACAACACTTAGAATATCTTCCGCATATCTCGACCCTCTTCCTACACATTCCCAATACCAAGCTTCAATATCTGAAATTGGAACCCACGCAGAGAATGATTTCACAGGATATTCTATATTCATGAAAGCGGCCAACGTAGCAAAGCCACCTCCTGATACCCCTATTATATGCACCTCCTCAGGATTAGCATTAGTATGCTTCAATGCATACTGAATGGCATCTTCAATATCTGCCAAAGCCAATGGGCTCCCCATTGACGAAGGTGTCCTGTTAGCTCCCCTGAAATCAGGATGAATATAGTTCCAGTCGCGAGCCAGTATCTCTTTAGTCAAAGGATCTGTCTGGTTATAATAACCGCTCCAGGTATGCAGACTTACAATCAAAGGCTGTGATGTTTTGCTAGTCGACTTGTACATAAATGCCTTCTGCACTTCTCCATCTTTCGTAGAAGGAATCTCCACCTTTTCAAATGCCGGGTCCCATTGACGTTTCGAGGTATTGTCCCATGCCGGTTCTGTTTGTGCAAAAAGTGAGGCAAAGGAACCGATGCATAAGAATAATATAAATACAATCTTTCTCATGGTTATTTTATTTTTTGAATTCTATGTGGTAAAAGTAGGATATTTGGAGGGGTTAAGTATGTAATAGTATACAAATGAATAGAATTATATACCGTCAAGAACGAAAAATACACAATACAACATGTATTTGTACCGAGCAACAAGTTTAAACCTATATAAGTCCCTTACTTTACAGTCGAAAATATTTTAATATAGAAATCACAAGATCACTGTTGATAATAAGTAATACTTAAAAAATAAGTTAGTACGGTTTTCATTATGAACACCATTAATTGTCAGGTATTAATAATTATCACAACAGATGTTAATCGTTATCACGGCAGTTATTAATGATTGGCACATAATACATTAACTTTCGAGTTGTTAGATACGTATATCCATTGTGGTAGCTATCGGAAGAAAAAGCAATGGCAAATGCCCCATTTTTGCATACCATTAAGAAAGTTATATATCTATATTCTAAATTGTAGACGATATGAAAGTAAAGAAACAAACTTTTGTGCTACTCCTAACTGTATTAATAGGAATTCCAACCATTTCTGCTCAAAGCAAGCAAGAACGAGATAAGACAATGGAGAAAGTTGTCAGAAAGATCATCACATCAAAAGACTATAAACTAAAAGTGGACACCTACATGGTTGCACAAGAAAGCCCCACTCCTGTGAATTTTTGCTCTACAATAGAGATCAAAAATGATTCAATCTTTTCCAATCTCCTTTATCCCGGTCAGAATTACATACCTTATAGCAATAGAGGAGGAGAACTTTACTTTCAGGCCCCCATTGAAAAATATGCATTGGATATAGATAAAAAAGGAAATACTCGCATCAAGATTGCGACACGTACATTAGTGAATAAAATTGATTTTAAGATTATAGTATATCCTAATGGAAGTACATACATCAATGTCAATATACAACACTGCCAAAGTGTCATCTATCTTGGGAAATTGGAAGCAAAAAATTCATCTTTCGATTGATCTTTTATCCATATCCTTCACTGCTTTTATCGGTTATCTTTTTATCCGTAGTCTCTTCATGCCTCAATACATGCAGTGTATATGGTGTTAACAAAAAGAAAAAACTCAAAAAGAACATGTTTTTAATTCAAACATTATGAAAATAATCATTACAAGAAACATTATGAAATACCATTTCAGCACCCTGCTATTTTTACTCTTTACTTTCAATATATCGGCACAGCAGAAAGTTCCAGAAAATAACATTATTCCTATGAATCATAGCGTAAGGCCACAAGAGACACTCACACTATGGATGACCAGCCATCAAACAACTGGATGGATCTTTCACTTCTTATCGGTAACGAACAACTAGGAGCTATGATCTTCGGCGGCATCGGACGACCATATCATTTGTATTTCCACGATGAAATAACTTCTTTTATTGTCTTTGTAGCGAACGTCTACAATACTATTCTTCCACAGGGAATTCTCCGGCACCATCTCCGAAGGAAGATACTCAATACCAGCGATACTCTCTTCCGGTTGCAAAGGTCTTTAACCATCATGAACGGCATCTTTTCCGTTACGCAGGACAATGCCATGCATATTCCCTAAACTCTCCGACATTCATAGCTTTACCGCCACCGACAGGTTTGTGTCACGCTCATGCCGTCGCACAGCCAGCATGATGAGTTCCGTTATCAGTTCTTTCTCTGGCACGCCCGTTTGTTCCCACATTTTGGGGTACATGCTGATGGCGGTAAATCCGGGAAGCGTGTTTATTTCGTTCAATACAAGTTTGCCGCTGTCGGAAAGCAAAAAATCCACACGTGCCATGCCCTCACAGCCTATCGCATGAAAAGCCCTCACCGCATACTCCCGAATAGAATCAGACAAAGCGGCATCTATACGTGCGGGAACTTGTAGGGTTGCCCCAGTGGAACTAATGTACTTCGCATCGTATGAATAGAAACTTTCCGTTGCCACGATTTCACCGACCACCGACGCACGGGCTTCTTCGTTTCCTAACACACCGCACTCCAACTCCTTGCCGACAACAGCTTCTTCCACAAGTACTTTGTTGTCGTAACGGAATCCCTCTTGTAAAGCATTAAGGTATTCCGCTTCGTTTGTCACTTTACTTACCCCAACGGATGAGCCTGCGTTAGCCGGCTTGACGAAGCAAGGAAGCCCCAAACGAGCGGCTATCTGCTCGAATGTATAGCTTGACGCATCATGTTTGTAAAGGGTGTATGACGATGCCACAGGAATGCCAGCCGACCGGAAAAGCCGTTTTGCTATATCCTTGTCCATTGCGATGGCTGAGCCAAGCACGTCCGGGCCGACAAAGGGAACATCCAGCGACTTCAATATGCCTTGCAGTGTTCCGTCCTCTCCAAACGTTCCATGGACGATGGGGAAAACCACATCGAAGTCTGCCAACACCCGGTTACTCTTCTTCTCAATGACTTGGATATGGCTCTTTGAAGAAGAAAGGTATACATGCTCAGCCTTCGAGAAATAGTCGTTCTTCACAAGGTTTACACCGGTTGTCGGGTATTCTTTGTCATAACACCATTCGCCTTTCTTATCAATGCCTAAAAGAACCGGTGTGAACCGCTTACAGTCCATCGCATTACAAATATTGGTTGCCGAAGCAAGCGACACTTCATGTTCGGCTGACTTGCCTCCGAAAATAATTGCTATTTTACGTTCCATTTATTTATTTGTTGTTTATCGAATCATAATCTTTTTGCATGGCTAACACTTCTGCGAAACGCTTTTGCGTAGAAGTTCCTTCCATACGTTCTTTTTGAGGAAATGAACGGTCGAACTCCACAGACTTTTCCGGGTCTATGTCATAGATGGCATCCTCGTAGTATCGTCCGGAAATGCCCTCCGGAATGGCGACATAATCAAGTTCCGGTATAAAATTAGGGATTCCCGATAGTCCTCAGGAAGTTCGAGTCGTAAGTCTATGTTCATAACACAGTTTTATTGTTGAAATAATACGCAAAAATACAAAAAACGGGAAACACTTGTTCTTTTCTCTCTTTATTTCTTATATTTACACCAGCAAGAGTTGTTGAGTGGTAGAATATTACATTAAGAAAATCTCATAAATAGATTATTCCCAATTTGTTACTGTTACATTATAGGATTTTATAAAAGAGTCAAGAAAGTATCAAGTAATGAAATGCCCTCTAAAAGTTAGGTTATAAACTTTTAGAGGGCACATTCTTTTCTCTGTCAAATGGATATAAGTAATAAACGATTCTTATCACTAACTCTAAATTAGCGATTTATAGTTTCCAAGAACTCAACCTCAACAATTCTCAATTCATTATTCGTTTTTTCTCCATTTTTCGCTCTAAGCAAATCCAAATCACCTGCACTAGGTTCAACGACTTCCACTATCTGTTTAAAAGCATCTGCCTCTTTAGCCGCTCCTTTCAATCTAATAGTGATTTTGTCACTTCTCACAGGTTTGACCGCCAAATGAATATATCCCAAACTTTGCTCCGTATTACCACTCCAAATCAGTTCATCATCTGCAAAAATTTCTAAGGGATAAGAACGTTTTCTCCATCCGGTTAATTTGATACAGATGTCATCAATCTCCGCTTTCCGCTCCAATTGATAAGTAATCCATGCTGTACTCAACCTACCGTCATTTTTCCATTCACTCAACTCATTACTGTCAAAGCTATTAATAGCCTCCTCACTATTAACTCCCGCAACAGCAGATTTAACTCTCACATCTACTTTTGAATTTTTATAAGAAGGAGTCAATGGCGTCTCGCCGCGATCAAACCGACTGGCAAGCTTTTCACTGGGGAAAAATTTGCTTAGTCCATTTTCCACTTTTACAGGAATAGAAGTAAGAGACACTTCATCAGAAACTAATCCGGATGCTTCTGCCTTTATTGTAATCTTTCCCGCCTTGTCTGTCGAGCGAACCAACACCCTTGTAATCCCACATTCCACAGGTAATGCTTTCGCCAAAACATAATTGTCAGCAGCCTGTGCTATTCCTCCTCTCCATTCTGCCGGACCTTGTAAATTGAATCTGACCATATTATTGGCAAGCGGGCATCGGTTTCCATTGCTATCGACAACTTCTACCTGTATCATTGCCAAATCGGCTCCATCAGCAAATAACCCTTCAGGGCTATGCATTAAAGTTAATTTCAATTTTTCCGGTTCTCCCACTGTCTTAATGGAATAACGACTTAGTTCTTTGCCGAATTCATTATAACTCACAGCTTCAATCGTTCCTTTTTCCCACTGTACCTTCTCAAAAATAAACAAAAAACGACAATCTTGTTTGCCAAAACCCTTTGATTTACCATTTACAAACAATTCTACCCTATCTCCCGTAGAAACGACATAGACAGGCTTTGCTACATCGGGGGAATAGTTCCAATGTCCTATAATATAGGTATGTTCCTTCTCAATATCAACCCATCCATCCCACATTACTTTATGGGCAAAAAAGCCATCCTTAGGTATTCTCAAAGGATCAACCACTCCGCTCCGACGATAATTTTCTTCTCCACGCCGATGGGTTTGAGTATCAGAAAAGATAATTTTTGCCCCACCGGAACTTACTCTTCTCCCTGTTCCCGGACGTTCCCGCCAGTAATCATACCATCTACGAACCAGTTCTACGGCAAACATATCTTGATTATGATTATATATACTTGCATCCTGTCCCCTGTACAAAGGTCCGGCCCCTTCTTTATGAAAAGGATAACTATATTCATCCCAATATTTACGTAAGCCTTCATCTCTGCAATATTCTGTGGCAAACATCGGATGATGTTCACTCTTATTGATATAAAGCATTTCTCCTCCCCACTCGGCTTCACGAATATCCAACATTTCACGAGACCCCATTGCTCTGCCACCATAAGGGTCATATTTGTCACGAATAGCGATCATTTCAAGCATATGCTCCTTACTGATAGATTCGTTGCCGGATTCATAGAACAAAATACTCGGATTATTTCTAAAATAGATAATAGCATCTCGCATCAATTCCAGACGCTGTCCCCACCAGCGTCCGACGGCATCCTTTTCTGCATCCCCAGCGGGCATCACTTGAATCACTCCAACCCTGTCGCAAGACTCTACATCCTGTTTCCACGGCGTCACATGCATCCATCTGAAGAAGTTTGCATTATGATCAAGTAACAAACCATTAGAAAAATCACTCATCCAAGGTGGTACCGATAATCCTACCCCCGGCCATTCATTACTTGTACGTTGGGCATATCCTTTCATTTGCAGTACACGGTCATTCAACCATACTTTTCCTTCCCCGAAACGTGTTTTTCTAAAGCCCGTTTTGGTCACAACTTCGTCAATAACTTTATTGTCTACTATCAATCTGGTTTTTACATTATAGAGATAACCATATCCCCAACTCCAAAAATGAAGATTATCTAATTTTTGAGAAGCTTTTACTATTGCCGTTGTTTTAGGATTTACTATCATCGGTTCACCTCTGAAAGTGCTCACCAGTTTATCATCATAATCGTATACACTGACTTCATAATTCACACTAAGAGGAGCATCATATTCATTGCGTATCTCTGATTCTGCATTTATAATAGCTTCACGGCTCTTGGTACGTATGTCAGTTGCATAGATATAGACTCCAGTGGTCTGCAAGTTGCTATATAAAGGTAAAGTTTGATATAACTTGTCTGTAATATGCAACCAGACATTTTTAGGTATACCTCCATAATTAACATTGAAGTTTTTATCATTCCACTGATACCTGCTTCCTGTTGCTCTCTCTTTATAGTTCCAGTCATTGTCAGTCCGTACGGCAATCACGTTTTCACCACCAAAATTCAAATAGGATGTTAAGTCGAAACCTACCGCCATCACCCCATTCTCATGCAGTCCGATATGATTACCATTCACATAAAAGTCAGCTCCCTGACGCACTCCTTCAAACTCAATAAACACTTTTTTCCCTTTTGCCGTCTTAGGCAACTTAAAGTGTTTACGATACCAAGATACGGTATCAGTCATGTTTTCAATGCCGACTTTAAAAGCCTCATCTTCATTAAAAGCATGTGGCAACGTTACCTTTTTCCAATCTTTATCAGAAAAGGAGTTCTTTTCCGCTCCTTGAATATCCCCTACATGTAATAACCATTGGGAGTTAAAATTATATTTCTCCCTGTTATTCGCCCCTAATGCAGCGGGAACCAATAAAAGGAACAATAACCATTTCATTACTTTTTGTTTTTCCATGTTATTAAAAACTTAAATGATAACTGACAATTAATCTAACTTATACACTTCAGTACCCGCCAACAAAAAGCATCCTACCCCATAATCTTCAAAATCGGGCACGCTCTTATAAGTCACAGGCTGACTGTCTTTAGGTTCCTTGCCGCTTCCCTGCACATATCCCAAAAAGCCATCGGGATGTATGCACTCTTTGACAATCGCATTCCAAGCTTTAAGGACTACAGGCAAATATTCCTGTTTATTCAAAATGCCGTTCCGTATTCCCCACGCCATGCCATATATAAACAAGGAAGTTCCCGAAGTCTCTTTTCCACCATAATTGGACTCATCATGCAAGCTCACATTCCAGAAGCCATCTTCACGCTGACAAGCTTTTAAAGCTTTGCTCATTGCCAGAAAATCGGTTAAATAATTCTGCCGATGAGATTCATCAGCAGGAATCTCATTCAATACTCTTGTCAGAGCTGCATAGACCCATCCGTTTCCTCTACTCCAAAAGCAATTCTTTCCATTGGGTTCTTTATACGGGGGAACAAAATTAGCATCTCTCCACCATAATCCCTCTTTCTGATTAAATAATCCATTACCACCGATATTATTCCGCGAACAGGAATACATCTGCCACATCTTATCATAATATTTCTGTTCACCGGTCAGTTTCCCTAACTGTGCAAAAATAGGCATTCCCATCTGAATGGCATCAATCCAAGTCCAGTCATTCACTTGCGGAGTGTTGACTAACATATCCATCGATGCCTTTATATTTTTTATTTTCGCAGGATCGGGAGAAATCTTGTATAATTCGATATATGCCTGTCCGCAACAGTGGTCATCCGCATTACGGGTGATATTACCGCCACGCATCCCCCATTTATGGAAATCGGCCCAGTCATAAGCATAATCATAATAATCCGAACGGGGATAGATAGTATGCAGAGCCATCAAACCCTCATAATAGACACCGCGTGTCCATATATTGCTGGGCCTGAATTTACTGACATAACTGGGACGGGTATAATCCGCATACTTCTTCATGAAATAATCATTCACCTTGATAATGGTTTTCAACGTCTCTTTCCGGTCGGGAAGAGATTGGGCCGGAAGTGAACTCCATCCGGACAAAAGTAACAAAACAACCAGTATTTGTTTTCTCATGGATATAAGTTTAATTATTGATAAATTTATTCTTTGATACAAAAGTAGGGGTAAGCTTCCATGTCTAAATAGAGAGCAGTACTAATCCATTAACTACAATTCAAATATGCCGGAAACAATAATATAGACAGCCCGGAAAGTAATATTTTCCATGTTTTTGTATATTTGTCTAGTTAATGCTAATTTTAAATGCCGTCCTTTGTGTGTCCTTTTATAATCGGGACATACATAAACATTAATAAAAAGGAAAATGAAAAACGCAGTATTTTATTTCATCCTTATCATAGGATTCCTCACTTCAGGAATGATTTCCGCACAGGGAAAGCAACGCCAGATGGAAGCATTGGACAGAGGACTAGTAGCAGTAAAAACGGACAGCGGTGTCTTTATCAGCTGGCGCTTGTTAGGCAATGAAAGAGATGCAGCTTTCAATGTCTACAAAAACGGGAAACTGTTCAAATCCTTATCCGCTGGAGAAGCGACCAACCTAACTGACAATTCTGGCAAACCGAGTGATAAATATGTGGTGAGAACCATTGTGAATAGTAAAGAGACTTCTTCTTCTAAAGAAGTGACACCTTGGGCAGAAGAATTCCTGACCATCCAGATGAATCGTCCGCAAGGCGGAACAACTCCTCCGGGTGTCACTTATGTCAGAGCCAAACACCCACCTGTGGTACAGGAGTATCCGGAAGGGCAAGCATATACGTATGTTCCAGGTGATTGCAGCGTAGGTGATTTGGACGGAGATGGGGAATATGAAATCATTGTAAAATGGAATCCTTCCAACCAAGCCGACAATTCTTTCTCCGGTGTGACAGGTCCTGTATATCTGGATGCTTATAAACTAAACGGGAAACAATTATGGAGAATTGATTTAGGAAAAAATATCCGTGCCGGTTCCCACTACACCCAATTTATGGTATATGACTTTGATGGTGATGGCAAAGCAGAACTGGTTTGTAAAACAGCACCGGGAACAATAGACGGAAAAGGGAAAAAAATATTCCTCGGTACGGATGACCCGGAAAAAGACTGGAGAAATCTCGAGATGAACCATAAGACTTGCGGCTATATTCTTGAGGGACCGGAATATCTTACCATTTTCAGCGGTGAAACAGGGGAAGAACTTCACACTATACCTTATGAAGTAGAACGCGGAGAAGTCAGCTCGTGGGGGGACAGCTATGGTAATCGTGTAGACCGTTTTCTCGCCTGTGTGGCTTATCTGGACGGAGTGCACCCAAGTGTTGTCATGTGTCGTGGTTATTACGCAAAAACGACATTAGTGGCATATGATTTCATCAATGGTAAACTAGTCAAACGCTGGAAGCATATCTCTGACGTGAAAGGTGAAGGAGCATTCGGACAGGGAAATCATAATCTGTCAGTAGCCGATGTAGACGGCGACGGTTGTGACGAAATTATTTATGGTTCCTGCGCTATCAACAACGACGGAACATTACTTTACCGCACCGGACTGGGACACGGCGATGCCATGCATGTAGCCAATCTGGATCCTGACCGTCCGGGTTATCAGGTATGGGAAGTACATGAAGAAAAAGAAGCATGGCAAACCTATGGTTATGAAATGCATGATGCACGAACCGGAGAAATCCTTTGGGGAGGTCCTACTAAAGGAGATAACGGGCGAGGCTTGGCAGCAGACATTGACCCCAATCATCGTGGATTTGAAATGTGGAGTTCCGGCGCACCGGGGGTATATAATTGCAAAGGGGAAAAGATTTCAGATAATAAACCTGGTATCAGTTTCCGTGTATATTGGGATGGTGACTTACAGGATGAAATACTGAACGGTACGAACCTTTCCAAATGGAACGGGAATAAAGCCGTAACTATCCATACGTTTCCCGGAGCAATGCATTGTAACGGTACAAAACGGACTCCTAATGTCAGTGCCGACCTATTCGGTGACTGGCGGGAAGAAGTTGTCTTCTATGATGCTAATGATCCAAGCAAACTACGTATATATACCACAACTATTCCTACAGAACATCGTCTGTATACATTGATGCATGATCCTATGTATCGCTTGGGAATTGCCTGGCAAAATACCGGATATAACCAACCACCGCATTTGGGGTTCTATATCGGAGATGGATTGAAAAATATTCCTTGGCCGGAGATGTACACACCAAGATCTGATCTGTTCGACCAATAAGTAATATCGACGAAAAACCAGAATTGTAAGATACAGATATACAACAATATATTCATTCACTTTTTTCCTTTTAAAGGAACGCATCGTTGGTTTAAAACCAAGGCATCGTTCCTTTAAAACCAACGGGGTGTTCCTTTTAAACCAAGAAAACACTTATATTCAGACCTTATTTTCTAATTTTCCCAGAGGCTGTAATGGTATTCAGGAAGACTTACTTTCCTCCCTATTACCTATCCCAAAAAGCATCCTACTTTAGCCATTAAGAACGCACCGTGTACGATAACAGTGAAAATCAGTGAAAGAATTTAAAAGAGAAACAAATACAACAGAATTATTTGGAGGTTAGTTTGCAAAGACATACATTTGTCATGTGATTTTTTTCATAGTATTAGATTTAAGGTTAACAAAGGTTGGAGCAAGGCGTTGCTCCTTTTTTTATATCCATATATGAGGTTAGTCTATACGAGTTAATTCAATAACTGATACATTCCTCCTGCCAATACACGAACTACTCCTTTCATTTCCAGTTCAAAAAGAATAGCATTTATCTTATGTACGGGAATATCTGCTTCTACTACCAGAGAATTAATCTGTAAATTCCCCTGTTTCTCCAGGATAGAGACAATCTTCTGTTCTTCTTCGGACAAGTCGAGAAAAAGACTACGTTGCACATTTACTTTTTCGGAAGAAGTTGTTGGTATATTCCATCCCATTGCCTGTACAAGATCTTCAGCCGATAATAATAAGGAAGCCTTATTATCTCTAATCAACCGATTACACCCCTTTGAATATTCATCATTTATCCGGCCGGGAAAAGCAAAACAATCGCGATGATAGCCTTCAGCAAGTTCAGCAGTGATTAATGAGCCTCCTTTTTCTGCCGATTCAATGACAACCGTAGCATCACACATACCTGCGACAATGCGGTTACGACTGACGAAATTATGTTTGTCGGGATTCGTACCGGACAGAAATTCGGTCAATAGTCCTCCTTTTTCGAGCATATCAATGGCTGTTTTCCGATGGACATAAGGATAAATACGATCCAGACCGTGGGCAAGGACACCTACCGTAGGCAGATCATTGACCAGCGCTTCACGATGCGCATGAATATCGATTCCGTAAGCAAGTCCACTGACCACCAACACATCAGGACAAAGTGTTTTCAGATCGCGTAAGAAAGAGGCGCAAATCCGGGTACCATAATCAGTGGCATTACGGGTGCCTACCATATTTATTATATGCAGGGAATTCAAATCGGTATTTCCTTTAAAGAAAAGGACAATAGGAGCATCTTCACATTCCCGCAAACGAGAAGGATAAGCCTCGTCATGGAAAGTCAGGCAGGAGATCCGGTTCTTCCGGATAAATTCATATTCCTGTTCGGCACGGATCACAGCTTGTGGACAATCCAACGCATCTACCACCCGTTGACTCACTTCAGGAATACGTTCCGGTATTTCTTTACGCAGACGGAAGACATCAACAGCATTATTCATTCCGTCTATCAGATGTTTCGCCCCTATGTGCCCGATACCGGGCACCATTGTCAGGGCGATACTATAAATCTGTTCTTCCTCGGAACTGCTCATTTCAGGTAAGGGGCAAAGACGCTATCGAATAATTCGCTGTCACTCAAACGTCCGTTTACCACACATACCGTTTCAACAGTGGATTTCACTACTACTTTATTATCACTCTTACGGAAAATATCCTGATAAAATACATATTTGATACCTTCCTTCTTCATATAGAGTTTAGAGACAAACTCGTCTCCGCTTTTCAACGGCGTTTTGAATGCCATATTAATGCGTGCCACTACCGGATCGACTCCCTGTTCGTGGAGTGCAGCAAAACTGATGCCTACCGACGTCAGAAACTCATGGCGGGTATGTTCCAAATAATGCTGATAGTTCGCATTATTAACAATCCCTTGAAGGTCGCACTCGTAATCACGCACCTTCATTTCCAATTCATAGATATAGTTCATCAATTAAAAATTGAAGATTAAAAATTAAAAGTTGAGAAATAGCAGTTAGCCTCTTTTTTGCTCAATATCGAGTCCTTTGAACTTCTTCAGTTCTTCGGTTGATACCAGTTTATACAGCTTGTCACTGGGGCGTATCTTATCTGATTTCATGGAGAAGTGCTGGCCTTTCTTCACAGTCTGCACGGATTCCAAGTCAACACGGGCTTCTTCCAAAGTCATGAATAGAGCACCTGTGGTCGGTCCGGTAATGAGAAGTTTATCGCCTACGCTAACTTCCGCAGCCTCTACCAGAAATTCGGAAACTCCAATGTTAGAGAAGTATTTGATACCTTTACCTACATATATCTTACGTTCCGTAGCTGCCGAGCCATAGTTTCTGGTCCATTCGCCTAAACGTTGTCCCAAATAATAGCCATCCCAAAAGCCGCGGTTGAATACTGTTTTCAGACGTTCGTCCCAAGCTGCAATCTTTTCATCGGTAAATGTTCCTTCCAGATAAGCTTTGATAGCCTCTTTGTAACATTCTACCACTGTACGTACATATTCAGGTCCACGGGCACGGCCTTCAATTTTGAATACACGCACACCGGCATCCAACATCTTATTCATAAAGTGGATGGTCTTCAAATCTTTCGGTGACATGATATATTCGTTATCAATATCCAGTTCCACATCCGTCTCTTTGTCACGGACTGTATAGGAACGGCGACACACCTGCATACAAGCGCCGCGGTTGGCAGAATGGTTCATCTCATGCAAAGAGAGGTAACATTTACCCGATACAGCCATACAAAGCGCACCGTGACAGAACATCTCAATGCGAATCTGTTCACCACTCGGACCACAAATATGTTCTTCCTGAATCTGGCGATAGATTTCGGCTACCTGCTCCAGATTCAACTCACGGGCCAATACTACCACATCTGCAAATTGTGCGTAGAATTTTAAAGCCTCTGCATTGGAGATGTTCAGTTGAGTGGAAAGGTGTACCTCCTGCCCTATCTGACGGGCATAGTTCATCACCGCCACATCAGCTGCAATCACCGCAGAGATTCCGGCTTCCTTGGCTGCATCGACAATGGTATGCATCAATGGAATATCTTTATCATAGATAATCGTGTTGACCGTCAAGTAACTTTTCATCCCGTGTTCATCACACGTACGGGCGATCTCCCGCAAATCATCAATCGTAAACGTATTGGCCGAACGGGCACGCATGTTCAGGTTTTCTATACCGAAATAGATAGAATCGGCACCTGCCTGAATAGCCGCAGCAAGAGATTCGCGCGAACCGACAGGAGCCATTATTTCAAAATCTTTCAAACTAAGACTCATAGAATATATACTTATTTGTATCAGTTAAGCAAATGAATGCGTACAAAGGTAGGCTTTTTTCCGTATTTTTGCAGCGAAAACAAGAAGTTACTTCAATCATAAACAGTAAATATCAGATTCATATATGAAGATAGGCCAAATAGATTTGGGTAAATATCCCATCTTACTTGCTCCGATGGAGGATGTGACTGATCCGGCTTTCCGCCTGATGTGCAAGAGGTTCGGAGCAGATATGGTATACACCGAATTTGTGTCGAGCGATGCGCTGATTCGCGCTGTCAGCAAGACTGCGCAGAAACTAAGTATCAGTGATGCCGAACGTCCCGTTGCCATCCAGATATACGGGAAAGATACGGAAACGATGGTGGAAGCTGCCAAGATTGTGGAACAGGCACAACCTGATATTCTGGATATCAATTTCGGATGCCCGGTAAAAAGAGTAGCCGGAAAAGGAGCAGGAGCAGGTATGTTACAGAATATCCCCAAGATGCTGGAGATCACCCGTGCGGTAGTAGATGCGGTGAAAATCCCCGTAACGGTCAAGACCCGCCTGGGATGGGATGCTAACAACAAAGTAATTGTAGAGCTAGCAGAACAGTTACAGGATTGTGGTATTGCTGCACTGACTATACATGGCCGCACCCGTGCACAAATGTATACCGGAGAAGCAGACTGGACATTAATAGGCGAAGTGAAGAATAATCCACGGATGCATATTCCTATTATCGGTAATGGTGACGTGACGACGCCTCAACGCTGCAAAGAATGTTTTGACCATTACGGAGTAGATGCTGTCATGATTGGTCGTGCCAGCTTTGGTCGTCCATGGATATTCAAAGAAGTGAAACACTATCTGGAGACTGGGGAAGAATTACCACCGCTAAGTTTCGACTGGTGCATGGAGGTGCTTCGCCAAGAAGTGGTTGACAGTGTAAATCTACTTGATGAGCGCAGAGGTATTCTGCATGTACGCCGTCATTTGGCTGCCAGCCCATTATTCAAAGGAATCCCTAATTTCCGTAATACGCGTATTTCCATGTTACGGGCAGAAACAAAGGAAGAGCTTTTCCGCATATTTGAAGAAATCACTTCCCAACGTAAAGAGAATCCGGAAATTTAATCCACCATAGATCATAATCTTCATCCGCAAACTCTGACTCCTGCGGATGGAGATTATTTGTTTCAAAATACAGAAGTATATTCCAATTTTCTACTTAAACATCGGTTGTGCAAACCACTTCTTAAACATCCAGGTCACAACCACATACAATAGAAATGCAGAGAAAAAACCTACAATGGCATCAATCACATAATGTGCCTGAATATATACGGTAGCCCCGCAAAGCAACATATAGAAAGGTATAAGACAGGCAAACAACTTCTTGCTGCCACGCCAAGCCATAATCATCAGAATAGTAGAAATACCGACGTGTGAACTGGGGAATGCTGCCGTAGGACGTTCGCCTACCTGCTGTGAGCCTTCCACTAAGCTATAAAAGAATCCATGCTGATAACCCGGTCCGGGAAGTAATTCCTGATTATGATTGAAATAGTCACCGATAGCAGGGAAAATACCTTTAGATACATTATCAATCCCGATGGCAGGGAAATAGAATTGAGGCCCCGCGACAGGAACGAATATATAAATCAGATAATAGATAAAGAAGGAAGTGACGAGAACAAAAGACATCTTTTCGAACCACTCAAACTTATAAATGAAATAAAACAATGCCACAATCAGCATCATCGGATAATAAAAGAAATATCCCATATTAAATGCTTCACTGACGATAAGGTGCGGAAACGTATGGCAAAACCAGATAGCAGGCTGACCATTGAAAATAAACTCCTCGGCAGTTGCAAATACATGGTCTAAATTCGGAAAGAAACGATTGAACTCGAAAGTATCCGGATACCAGTAAGACAATAGACTCATCTGGATAACAATGCGCACAAACGCTGAAAACTTACAGGGGGCAAGACGATAAAGATACATCAACAAAAAGGTCATCGCCGCGATCATAGCCCTATCCAGCAACATGTGCCATGGATGATCCATTCGCTGAAACAGGAATAGAATCAATATGGAAGTCAACAGATTATAAATCAGTGTAATCTTTTCCACAGCAAACAACCCTTTCCGGGTTTCTACGCGCTTAAATAAGTCTAAAGCCATCCTTCATTTTTATACCAGGCAACGGTTTCACGAACTCCCTTTTCCAAATCATATTCGGGTACATACCCAAGTTCTTTCATTACCGGGGATATGTCGCATTGCCAGTTGCGTTGTTTCATTATCTTATATTTATCCGAATTCAAGGTACTGCTCCTCCCGGAACGTGTAGCAATGAATTCAGCGAACAAAGATATAACTTTTAGCACAATTAATGGACATTTCAAGTGAAGAACAAACGGATTGCCCAATTCTTTTTGTATCAGATCCGAAAAGGCACGACTTCTATAGATTTTCCCATCTGTTAGGAAATACGCCTTTTGAACCACTTTTTTCTCCATTCCCAGAAAAATCGCCTGCACAATGTCCTTCACATAAACAAAAGTCAAGTCCTGGCGTCGAAAACCGACCGAAAAGTCTACATGCTTCTGAATGGACTTGGCCATCAGGAAATAGTCTGACTCACGGGGACCATAGACTCCCGTAGGACGATAAATGACATAAGGAAAACCGGGAATACTCTGAATATATAATTCCGCTTTCAATTTACTCAATCCATAAGCCGTATTAGGCATCGGAGTATCTTCTCCGCTTATCGGAGTATAATCCTTCTCACGTACAGGTCCGAATACACTCAACGTGCTAATATATATAAACTGCTTCGGAACCATATTCAATTCCTTCAGCGTGTCTATAAAATATTTAGTCTGAAGATAATTCACATAATCAAAGGTCTTTTTATCAGAACACTTTGTCACACCGGCGCAATGGATGATATAATCAAATTTGCTGTAAGTACCTTTATGCCCGGAGAGTTGGGCGCGAAGCTCATTGGGATGTGCAAAGTCCAGTTCCAGAAAGTGAATTTTCCGGTTCTTTAAATACCGCTTGCTACTCGTGGGGCGAATTCCGGCCCACACACCAAACTTTCGTTTCAACGCTTCCTCCACGATGAAACTTCCTATAAAACCACTTGCACCTGTAATTAAAACACTCTCCATTATTACTTCCCTGGTTCTACATGAATATTGATTCAAAAAATATGATGCCACAAAGATACGATAAATATAAAATAAAAGCCATTTTGCTTTTCTCAATTATTATTTGTTTATTTGCAATGCGATTTATTTACTATTCAACACTTTTAAAGCACGTGGAAGATAAGGCCGATTTTGATTTTCTTTTTAAAGAGTACTATCCTCAACTTTATTATTACGCATTTCATTTGATTAATAATATGGAGGCTAGCAAAGATATCGTCAGCGACGCCTTCGAATTTATTTGGGCCAATTATGCTAAAATAGATAAAGCCACAGCTAAATCTTATCTATATGTCTACGTTCGCAACAAAAGCATTGATTTCCTGCGGCATCAGAATACACACGAACAATACGTACAAATCTATTCCGAACTGACCAAAAGTTATGTTGAGACGGAGTATCAGGAGCAGGATGAAAGAATGATGCATATCAGTAAGGCGATGGAAAAACTGACTCCACATACCAGGCATATTTTAGAAGAATGTTATATTCAACGCAAAAAATATCAGGAAGTGGCAGAGGAATTAAATATTAGTGTCAGTGCAGTCAGGAAGCATATTGTGAAAGCATTACAGGTGATACGTGAAGAATGTGCAAAAAAATCATAAAGCAGGTGTCTTTATTTTATGATTAAACGTAATATAAATAAGTATGATACAGTCCAACAGTGATGAATAAAGATATTGACAATATAGATAATACAGATAAATCTGTAGAGAAGGCACTCGACATTATGGAGAGCTCTTCAGAAATAAACGTCGAACAACTGCAGGAAATGCTTAAAGATGAAGAAACCCTGCAGGCTTGTCGCGACATCATGGATAGTAGCCTCTTCCTACAACAAAAAAGTGGAATGGAACTACCCAATACAGAGATGGAGCTAGAACGATTCAAGAAAAAACAATACATGGCAAGAATGCGTTCCAACTTCTGGAAAGTAAGTATGGGAATAGCCGCCATGATTGCCGTTCTATTTGGAACTTACTATCTTATCAATACCCTGACGCCCCCTGCCCTGGAACCAATCACAGTATTTACTGCGGATGCTGCCCCTCAACATATCACTCTGCAAAAAGATAACGGAGAAAAGATTGTATTAGACGAACCGCAATCAAACAATCAAACCTTACCACAGAAAATGATCTCAAAGTCCGAAAAGAAAGAATTGGATTACAGGCAAGTCATTTCAACGACCACTCAAACACATGTACTCACTGTTCCACGCGGTGAAAGTTTCAAGGTAGTGTTATGTGACGGCACGGAGGTCTGGCTCAATGCCAATAGTAACTTTGTCTATCCAACGGCCTTTATTGGCGACGAACGTATCGTCACTTTAGAAGGTGAGGCTTATTTTAAAGTGACCAAAGATCCGGAGCGACCTTTTATCGTAAAAACCAAAACTGTGCAAACCCGCGTTCTCGGTACTGAATTTAATATACGCAGCTATACTCCTGAAGATACTCATGTAGTGCTTATTAATGGAAAAGTAGAAGTCAGCAATACCAAAGGAGGATCATATACCAGACTATATCCGGGAGAAGATGCACATCTGCAATCTGATGGCAACTTTATCCTGGCAGAAGTAGATCTAGACTCCTATGTTTATTGGAAAGACGGCTATTTCTACTTTGACAATGTCACATTGAAAGATATTATGCAAAATTTGGGACGTTGGTACAATGTAAACATAGAGTTCAGAAACAAAGAAGCGATGGAGTATAAAATGCACTTTATATCCGATCGTACCAAAGACCTGGAACATACGATCTCATTACTTAATAGAATGAAAAAAGTGACAGTCACCTTGCAAGGCAATACGCTTACTGTAGACTAGATTTTTATTGCATAAGTATAACTAATCTATGCAAAATACAACAAAATATCACTTTTATTAAAAAATAAATCGCAAAAGGGGTATCCATTTTTTCTTCTCATACGAACTAGTTATATAAACATGTTCAAATAGTGTTATTAAAGACAAACGTATGAGAAATAATTGGAACCTACTTATTGTGTGTTTTCTATGCGTATTATGTTTCCGACCCTACCAAGTAAATGCTCAGGTGCAATCGCAAAAGAAAATCACGATTGAAATTAGCAACGAACGGTTGCCGTCCGTACTAAAACGTTTAGAAAAACTATCCGGATATAAGATCCTGTTTACGTATGACGATGTCAAGAAATTCACCGTTTCTGGCTCCGTCAAGGATAAGAGTATAGAGCAGACTCTCGATATAATCTTAGCCAATAAGCCACTGGAATATCATATTGAAGACCAATTTATCACAATTACTATCAAAGGTCCTTCCAAACAGGCGAAAGTATTCAATGTGAAAGGAGTGGTTATTTCCGGTGATGACGGACAGCCGCTCATTGGTGCAACCGTTGTCATCAAAGGAAGTAAGTCCGGCGTATTAACGGATATAGATGGAAAATTCTCGATAGAAAATGTATCCAATAAATCCCTGTTACAATTTTCCTATATAGGAATGAAACCGCAAGACCTGACTCCTGCCCCAAATATGAATGTTACATTAATGCCCGATGTACAAACATTATCTGAAGTAGTAGTAACAGGTATGCAGAAAATGGACAAACGTCTGTTTACAGGAGCAACCAAACAATTGTCCGCAGATGAGGTCAAACTAGATGGTTTGCCTGATATCAGCCGGGGACTTGAAGGACGTGCCGCAGGCGTATCTGTACAAAATGTTTCCGGTACATTTGGTACTGCCCCAAAAATCCGGGTACGTGGCGCTACATCTATTTTCGGTAGTTCAAAGCCACTATGGGTGGTAGATGGAGTCATCATGGAAGATGCTATCGACGTAGGTCCGGATGACTTATCCTCAGGAGATGCCGAAACATTGATTAGTTCAGCTATTGCCGGATTGAATTCAGATGATATTGAAAGCTTTCAAATATTGAAAGACGGATCAGCAACCTCTATCTACGGTGCGCGAGCCATGGCAGGGGTTATTGTAGTAACCACCAAAAAGGGAAAAGCCGGTGTCAGCAAAATCAGCTACACCGGTGAATTTACAACTCGTATGATTCCCAGTTATAAAGAATTCAATATCATGAATTCACAGGAACAAATGGGAATCTATAAAGAAATGGAACAAAAAGGATGGCTCAACAATAGCGATACTTACCGTGCAAAAGATAGCGGAGTGTATGGACGTATGTATCAGTTAATCAATCAATACAATCCGGTTACAGGACAATTCGGGCTTGCCAACACTCCGGAAGCACGTAACGCTTACCTGCGTGAAGCGGAAATGAGAAATACCGACTGGTTTGATACTTTATTTTCCAACAATATCACACAAAATCATTCTGTCAGTATCACTTCCGGAACAGAAAAATCTTCATTCTATGCTTCATTAAGTGCCATGTCAGACCCGGGGTGGTACAAGCAAAGTGAAGTAAAACGCTATACAGCTAATTTAAATACAACATATAATATATATAAGAATTTATCTATAAATTTAATATCCAGTGCTTCCTACCGTAAGCAGAAAGCGCCCGGAACACTGAGTTCTGAAGTGAATGCAGCTAGTGGAGAAGTCACCCGTCAATTTGACATCAATCCATATTCGTATGCACTAAACACATCACGCGCATTGGATCCGGCAGTCAACTATACAGCTAACTACGCACCATTCAATATCCTTCATGAATTGGATAACAATTATATGGACTTAAACGTAGTTGACGTTAAATTCCAAGGAGAAGTAAAATGGAAAGCACTTCCAGAATTAGAGCTTAGCGCATTAGGAGCAGTCAGATATCAAGCTTCTTCGCAAGAACATAATATTAAAGACCACTCGAATCAGGCAACAGCATATCGCACAGGAATGGATGACGCCACTATTCGTGACAACAATAATTTACTCTACACCAACCCCGACAATCCTTATGCTTTACCCATCAGCATACTGCCGGAAGGCGGTATTTACCAGCGTAAGGACTATCGCATGCTGGGAGTAGACTTTCGTGCCACAGCATCCTGGAATCATTTATTTGCAGAAAAGCATATAACCAATCTTTTCGCTGGTATGGAGGTGAATGATTTAAAACGCATGCAGAATTATTTTCAAGGATGGGGAATGCAATATACAATGGGCGAAATTCCATCGTACGTATATGAATTTTTCAAGAAAGGTATTGAGTCCGGTGAAAATTATTATGGATTAAACCATACCACAACAAGGAGTGTAGCAGGTTTTGCCAATGCAACCTATTCGTATGATGGCCGTTATACAGTAAACGGAACATTCCGCTATGAAGGCACCAACCGCATGGGAAAAAGCCGTTCTTCCCGCTGGTTACCTACATGGAATATTTCAGGAGCATGGAATGTACATGAAGAAAATTTCTTCGAAACACTCAGCTCAGTGCTGTCACATTTGACATTCAAAGCATCCTACTCTTTAACTGCCGACAGAGGTCCGGAATATGTAACAAATTCACATGCCATAATCACCAGCTATTCACCATTTCGCCCTTTCACCAGCGGACAGGAAACCGGACTTTATGTATCCGACCCCGAAAATAGCGAATTGACTTACGAAAAGAAGCATGAATTAAACATCGGTGCTGATATGGGATTCTTAGACAACCGGATCAATTTCTCAATCGACTGGTATAAACGCAACAACTATGACCTGATTGGTATAACTCCGACACAAGGAGTAGGTGGTTCTATTTATAAATATGCCAATATAGCCTCCATGAAGTCACATGGTATTGAATTCACCATCTCAAGCAAGAATATCCAATCGAAAGACTTCTCATGGAATACAGATTTCATCTTTTCCAAAGCAAAAAATGAAGTGACCGAGCTTAACGCCCGTTCCAGCGTGATGGATCTGGTTTCAGGCTATGGTTTTGCGCGTCAGGGCTACCCGGTACGTGGTTTGTTCTCTATCCCATTTGTCGGCTTAAGTTCAAATGGTATCCCAATGTATAATATCAATGGAAAAATAACCAGTACTGATATTGATTTCCAAACACGTGACAATATAGACTATCTAAAATATGAAGGTCCCACTGATCCTACTATAACAGGTAGCTTTGGTAATATCTTCACCTATAAAGCATTCAAACTAAATGTATTTATCACCTATTCATTTGGTAATGTAGTACGTTTAAATCCGTGCTTCAATTATCAATACAGTGACTTATCCTCTATGCCCCGTGAATTCAAAAATCGCTGGACAGTTCCGGGTGATGAGAAGCATACCAATATCCCTGCCATCATTTCCAAACGTCAATATGAAGATAATAAAGATTTGATGTATGCATATAATGCCTATAATTACTCTACAGAACGAATTGCCAAAGGAGACTTTATTCGTATGAAAGAAATTTCCTTGTCCTATGATTTTCCAAAATCATGGATTACATCAGCAAAGATATCCAATTTATCTTTGAAACTTCAGGCTACCAATTTATTCCTAATCTACGCAGATAAGAAGCTAAACGGACAGGACCCGGAATTCTTCAATACCGGTGGAGTTGCCTCCCCTGTACCTCGTCAGTTCACATTAACTCTTAGATTAGGATTTTAACCATTCAGATAATTATAAAAATGATGAAATATAAAAACGTATTATATACAGCAGTCATTTCAACCTTATGCCTGGGAATAACCTCCTGTAGTGATTTTTTGGATGAAATGCCGGACAACCGAACTGAGCTAACTACCGAAGAGAGCATTACCAAAGTATTGGTATCTGCATACCCAATGACCACCAACTGTCATATAGGCGAATTCTACAGTGACAACATTGATGAAAATAGTAAAGCATACAGCTATCTTTTCCGGTTAAACGAGCACTTGTATCGCTGGCAGCAAACCACTGAAGAGAATCAAGACTCACCTCATGCCTTATGGAATGATTGTTATAACTCGATTGCATCGGCCAACCAAGCCCTGGCAGCCATCGAGCAAATGGGAAACCCTCAATCATTGTCAGCACAAAGAGGTGAAGCTCTAATATGTCGCGCATATAATCATTTCGTACTAGCTACCACATTCTGCAAAGCGTATGGTACAAATGCAGATAAAGACCTAGGTATACCTTACATAAAGGAACCGGAAACATCTGTAAATCCACAATACTCACGCGGAACTGTTGCTGAAGTCTATCAAAATATCGCAGCCGATTTAGAAGAAGGATTGCCTCTAATCGACGACAATATTTACTCACGAGTGAAATATCATTTTAATAAAAAGGCTGCCTATGCATTTGCTGCCCGCTTTTATCTATATTACACACAGCCGGATTTTTCTAACTGCCAGAAGGTTATCAATTATGCCAATATAGTACTCGGCACGAATGCTTCCCAATATTTACGTGACTGGGCTGCATTAGGAGCTTTATCTCCCAACAAGAACATACAGCCGAACGCTTATGTAGATGCAGATAATCGGGCAAATCTACTGGTAATATCAGCAGCTTCATATTGGCCATTGGTTTCCGATCCGGGTTATGCCAACTGTGAAAGATACTGCATGAATAATATTACTGCCTCGGAAAGTTGTAAATCCGAAGGTCCATGGGGAGACCAGTCAAGCTACCACCAAATCCCATTTGCGCCTGGTGGCTCTATCAAGAACGGATTCCGCCGTTTAGTCATCTATCAGCAGTTCACATCAGGCAACAGCTGGGTCGGTTATATGCTGTATCCTGCTTTCACTACCGATGAAGCATTACTTTGCCGGGCTGAAGCTTACACATTACTAAAACGTTACGACGAAGCTGCAGCCGATATAGACGCCTGGCAGAAAGCCTTTACGAAAAATACACAAACCTTGTCCAAAGAGACAATCAATGATTTTTATGCTCAATTAAAATATTACACACCGGAAGCCCCGACGGTAAAAAAGGAATTGCATCCGGATTTTGTAATAGAAAAAGGAATGCAAGAGAATCTGATACACTGTATTCTACATGCGAGACGCCTGTTAACTTTAGAAGAGGGACTTAGATGGCAAGATATAAAGCGCTATGGCATTGTAATCTACCGCCGCTATTATGAAGGTTATACCTTGGTGAATATCACCGACAAGATGGACACGAATGACCCCAGACGTGCAATTCAGCTACCGTCCAGTGTCATTACGGCAGGTATGCAACCAAATCCAAGAAATGACTAACTAACTTAAGGAGGGAAAAATATGAAGAAATACATCATATATAGTTTAATCATAACACTAACCTGCGGACTGGGAGCTTGCAACAACGACGAGGGCGTGGACAAAGCAAACAGCATCTTCTCTACAGAAGAAGTAGAACGCAGCCCATTCGACAACTGGATATTGGGTAATTACACCCATCCGTACAACATTGCATTGAAATATCGCATGGAAGATAACGAGAGCGATATGACACATGTATTAGCTCCTGCCGACTATAAAAAATCCGTAGTACTGGCTAAAATTATCAAACATGTATGGCTGGAAGCATACGATGAAGCGACCGGTAATCCGGACTTCTTACGTCAATACATCCCCAAGACCATTCACTTTATCGGCTCTCCTGCCTATGAAGACAATGGCACCATGGTATTGGGAACGGCAGAAGGTGGTATGAAAATTACATTATACAATGTAAATGACATCAATCCTGATAAAATAGATATCAATCTGCTAAACGAATACTATTTCCAAACAATGCATCATGAGTTCGCCCACATCCTGCATCAAACCAAAAACTATGATCCGGCATTTGATCGTATCACAGAAAATGCCTATATCGGCAGCGACTGGTATATGGTGGGAGCTAACCGCAATGCATGGCAACAAGGATTTGTCACTTCCTACGCAATGAGTGAATCACGTGAAGATTTTGTTGAAAACATTGCGGTGTACGTCACAAATACAGAAGACTACTGGAATAATATGCTACAAAATGCCGGTGAAAGCGGTCGTGCACTTATCAAACAGAAATTCGAAATAGTCTATAGTTACATGGAACAAACCTGGGGAATCAATCTGGACGAATTACGCGACATCGTTCTACGCCGCCAAGATGATATAGCAAACGGCAATGTAGACTTAAGTATTATTGAATAAACTATGAAAATTATGAAGAAATATCTATCAATATACACACTTCTGGCATTGACTTGCATTGTATTACAATCTTGTCTTTTCTCTGAAGAAGAAATATTCGACGAATCATCCGCCAACAGAGCTACAGCCGATGTAATAAAATGTCAGGAGATTCTTAAAGATGTTCCGAACGGATGGAAACTGGAATATTACATAGGAAGCAACTATTCTGCAGGTGCAGTCACCCTACTAATGAAATTTGATGGAAAACAGGTAGAAATGGCGTCGGAAGCAGGAGCAGAAGGTTACAAGCCGGGTACCATAATAACCTCCCTGTATCAAGTTAAATCGGAACAAAGCACTATGCTCACTTTCGACTCATACAACCAGCTGATCCACATGTTTTCAGGTCCTTTAGGCCTGAACATGAACGTGGGAGGAGATTATGAGTTTATTATCATGAGCGCAACTCCCGACAAGGTTATTCTACAAGGAAAAAAATATAAAAATATAATGGAAATGACGCCTATGCCCAAAGATATACCATGGCGTATCCAGCTTGAGGATATCATTAACATCGAGAAAGATGCTTTTCTGAATACATATCGCATGGAGAAAGGGGGCCAAGTACTGAACTACTTTATACGTGACAATGGCACAATGTCTACATTCTCCGTTTACAGTACCGATTATAGCAGTGCAGAAAGTTTACCATATATTTATACAGAAAAAGGGCTGAAGTTACAGTCTCCATATAATGTCAACGGAGTTGAAGTCCAGCACTTCAAATGGGATAAAAAGTCCAGGCTATTTGTTTGTACCGATGCAGATGCAACGGATATTGTATTAAAAGAGTATTATCCCGAAAACTATCTGCAATATGAAGACTATATCGGTACCTACACTGCAACGGTTGACGATTACGATGAAGGTCCAACTTCACAATCTGTAACCATCACTCCTAAAGTCAGAGGAGAAAGTTATACTCTGAAAAGTATTGGCGGATTCAACTTCACTCTTCTGTATGACAAAGCCAGCGGAAAACTGATCTTAGATTCACAAAGTATAAGTCCGGTTTCTTCATCGTCTTACTACTTTGCGTGTGCGGCAGGTGTAGAAGGATATGCTCACACAGAATTAAGTTTGCCTTCACGTCTACGCAGCGGATTGGTAAATGTAACGGCAAATACCAACCCTTTCACTTTTTACTTTGCGGATAAAGCAAGCCAGGAAAATACATTATTGATAATCTGGGCTTATTCCTCTGATGAATATTCAACTTCAGGACTAATGGGTTACTGGAGCTGGTATAACTCAATCTTAATGGAAAAAGAAAACGAAGGTAATTAATACAATTATGAGAAAGTTTTTTAATATATTCTTATTTGTACTTTGCACCATAGCAATAGCGGGATGCAATGATACGGAAAGCAGCGAATCCAGGTTAGAGATCAAAGCTGTAAATACTAATTTCCAAGCGACTGGAGGAAAAGGCTACATACAACTTCAGGCAACAGGCAATATAACAGCAGATGTTAATGCCGACTGGTGTGTGCTGAAAGAAGTAAACCCCAATGAAGTAGTATTCGAAGTAAAAGAAAACACCGGATACTCTGGTAGAAATGCTTTATTGACAATCAGTAACGGAGTAGAAAAAAAGGCGTTCAATATCAATCAATCCGGAGCTGTTTTCATCTTCGGTAAAGACGAGTGGATGCTCCGCACCGACAATAAAGCAGCTACGCTACCTATAAAATTACAAAGTTCTTTCGATTATACAATAGACATACCCGCAGAAGCTCAAGAATGGTTGTCATTTGAACAGAATGCGAAGGGAATAAATTTCAAGGTAAAAGAAAATACCTCCGGAAAAATGAGAGGAGCTATTGTCAATGTGGCAGCAAAAGACAGATCGGCTTCTTATCAGGTAATACAATATGATGTTGACGAACTTACCGGAACATGGCAAGGCATGTTTTCAGACGGGCAAATGAATTACGGCTTGAAAGATGTCATCATTGAAAAACAGGAAGACGGAACATACCTGCTTTCAAACATTCTAACCGGATTGCCTTACAAACTGAAAGCAAAAGCCATAGACAATTGCCTGGCTTTTGGGGCCGGTCAAAACCTAGGAGTCTTCGAGGACAATTTATATCTCTCATTCGAAATTCTTAGCTCTGACCTATATTATGTAAAAGATCCTTCTGTAACAATCTCATTAGGCCCCGTAATGTTAACAGACGGAACATTCGTTTTCGCTTTTTCCGGAATAAAAGAGAGTGATCCTTTCGGTTTTGTTTTCCGGGTATATGAAGATGCAAAACTACAGAAGGTTATAGACAATCTGTCCATTTTTATTAATTGTATTCTATTTAAAGAAGACATAATCCAATAACATATGAAAAAGATACTATTAACTAGCTTTATCGTGGCATTAGGATTACTTGGTGCAAGCTGTAAAGATGACAACAGCACCGCAGGCGGAGGAGGAGAAATACTTCCAGACCAACAGGTAAGCTGTGAGATATTTATGCCGACTAACGGAGAAACCGTTATAATATCAGACAAACTGATTATCAGAGGAGAAGGAACGACTAACTATGGTAAAATTATCTCCGCTGAACTTAAAGTAGGAGGAGAAGTTATTACCGACATAAGTTCGGTTCCATTCTATTATGAATATACTTTCCCCAAGGAAGCTGAACCAGGAGAGTTGAAAATTGAATTAGCAGTCAAAGGAGATCATGAAGGCAGTGCTTTGGCAACTATTACTGTCACAACAGAACTCGGTGACAGACCTGCACCACCTCAATATGGAGAAGACCTCACAGATACACGTGATGGAAATGTATACAAGACGATACAACTTGCAGAACAAATCTGGATGGCAGAGAATTTACGTTATTTACCGGAACAGAATTTTGATATATCTTCAACAGCGCCCAAATATTATGTTATGTTCGACAGTGATATCAAAACAGACTTGGGAAAAGCTTATTTAAAAGCTTATGGAGCCTACTATAACTTACCTGCAGCACTTCAAGGTGAAACAGCATTAGGAGAAGATGAAACACGGAATATAAAAGGTGTTTGTCCTGACGGATGGCATATTCCTTCACAAAAAGAATGGCAGACATTATCTAAATATGTTTTAGACTCCGGCATGGCCGCTATCATGAATGATGGTCAGGTAGACGAAACAGCAATAGCAAAAGCTTTAGCTTCAACAACAATGTGGATGCTGCCGGAATATACAGAAATAGAACCTCAACCAACTTGGGTTGGCGTAGAAATGGAAAAGAATAATGCAACCTTATTCAACGGTCTACCCATCGGATTCCGTGCATGTGCAGGTGACGAAGACTGGATGCATTCCTGCTACAGTGCCGGCTGGTGGAGTTCGACAGCTGGAGTACAAATGGGACCTGAATTCGGTATCACCGTACGTTTATGGTCAGACCTCCACACATTTGTAACCAATGCAGAATTCAATCCGGGAGTAGGTCTTCCTGTCCGTTGCATCAAAGATTAACGATTATATTATTACTCACTAAATATAAATATATTTATGAAAAAATTTGGATTCTTTTTATTCGCAGTCTTAGGACTAATTGCTTGTGGTGACGACAACAACGATCCTACTCCCGAGCAACACGTTACATGCTCCATATCTGCACCTGCTGAAGGAGCTACGGTAAACATTGCAGAAAAAATGACAATCAAAGGAGAAGCTACGATTGACTTTGGTGAAATCTCAAACGTCACATTAAAAGTAGGAGGCAAAGCTATATCAGAAGTTACCGCAGTGCCTTTTAGCTATGATTATACATTTGAAGCTAACCAAACCGAAGGAGCATTAAAAATTGAATTAACTGTCAAAGGTGATCAAGGAACAATGGCTACAAGCGAAGTTAACATCACTCTGACAAAGCCGGAACCCACTCCTGAACCAGGCGAAGGAGAAATGGTTGATTCACGTGACAACCATGTATACAAAACCGTAGAAATCGGTGAGCAGACATGGATGGCTGAAAATCTAGCTTATTTACCTAAAGTAAATAAACCTGCTGCTGCCGCTACTTGCGAAGGAGAACCTCTTTATTTCGTTTATGACTACGATGGTGAAGATGTAAATGCCGCAAAAAATACTGAAACATACAAAACATATGGAGTTCTATATAATTGGTATGCTGCAATGAATAAAGAAAATGAAGAAGGGAAGGACGCAGATGCTGTACCAAGTGGAGTACAAGGAATCTGTCCAAGTGGATGGCACCTACCTAGTAAAGCAGAGTGGAAAATATTAGAAAATTTTGTAGCTGAACAATTACCCCCTGTTGAAGGAGATGTATGGGAAGATGATTTTGGAGACAAACACTCTGATCCAAATTGCAAGAATGTTTGGTCAGCATTAGCAGGTCTTGAAGGATGGAGTGCTTCCGGAAACTCCGACATGAACCCTGACTTGGCAAATGGACCTCGTAATACTTACGGACTTACAATTATTCCTTCCGGGCAATGCTATCAAACAGGAAGCTTTGGCTGGTCAGAAAGTGGTGCTGACTTCTGGACCACAGAAATGCAAAGCCAAGGAGCAGGAAATATTACTTTTAGTAATAATAGCTATGGAATAACTTATTCTAAATATGGAATAACCCCCAAACGTGGTTTTCCTATACGCTGTATAAAAGACTAATTTAATAATATAAATCTCTCTTAAGTATACATAGAGGTGTGTCGGGATGACATGCCTCTTTTTCTGTTTATAAATAATCAAGCAATATTTCTCTATCGACTTAATACTTCACAGAAAAGCAAATCAAAAAATAAACAGACCTTGACAACAAACTAACCAAAAATTTGTTTACTTTGTATCCTATCAATGATTGAACTACTAATAAATTCCATATAATATGGCAAAAAAGAAAGAAAAGAAAGAGAAAAAGGCCGGCAAAAGAATGAGTAAGAAAGAGCTGGCAGCATTATTAATAGACTTTTTCCATGCCAAATCCAGCGAGACCTTGAGTATGAAATATATATTTTCGGAATTGCGTCTCACTACCCATCCGCAAAAAATGTTATGCGTCGATATATTACATGACCTTTTAGCTGACGATTATATTTCTGAAATAGAAAAAGGAAAATTCCGTCTCACCAATCATGGAACAGAGATGGTAGGCACTTTCCAACGGAAAAGCAATGGCAAGAATTCCTTTATTCCTGAAGGAGGAGGCGAGCCGATATTTGTGGCCGAACGCAATTCGGCACATGCCATGAACAATGACAAAGTAAAGATCACCTTCTATGCCAAACGGAAAAACAGAGAGGCAGAAGGAGAAGTGATAGAAATACTGGAGCGTGCAAACGATACTTTCGTCGGCACACTGGAAGTAGCTAAGTCATACGCATTTCTGGTGACAGAGAATCGTACATTAGCCAATGATATCTTCATCCCGAAAGATAAGCTGAAAGGCGGAAAGACCGGAGATAAAGCCATTGTGAAAGTAACCGAATGGCCGGACAAGGCAAAGAATCCTATCGGACAAGTAATAGATATATTAGGTCAGGCTGGCGACAATACCACAGAGATGCACGCAATTCTTGCGGAGTTCGGTCTGCCGTATGTATATCCGAAAGCAGTAGAGACAGCAGCGGATAAGATTCCTGCCGAAATTTCAGCAGAAGAGATTGCCAAACGCGAAGATTTCCGTAAAGTAACAACTTTCACCATCGACCCGAAAGACGCCAAAGATTTTGACGACGCACTTTCCATCCGCAAGCTAAAGGACGGATTGTGGGAAGTAGGTGTACACATTGCCGACGTGACACATTACGTAAAAGAAGGCAGCATCATCGACAAGGAAGCAGAAAAGCGGGCAACTTCCGTTTATCTGGTAGACCGTACCATCCCGATGCTTCCCGAACGGCTGTGTAACTTCATTTGTTCACTCCGCCCGAACGAAGAAAAACTAGCTTTCTCCGTTATCTTCGATATTACGGAAAAAGGAGAAGTCAGAGACTCACGTATCGTACATACAGTTATCAACTCCGACCGTCGCTTCACCTACGAAGAGGCACAACAAATCATAGAAACAAAAGAAGGAGACTTCAAAGAAGAAGTACTCACGTTAGATACGATTGCCAAAGCACTGCGCGAAAAACGCTTCTCTGCAGGAGCCATCAACTTCGACCGCTACGAAGTGAAGTTCGAAATTGACGAAAAAGGAAAACCAATCAGCGTTTACTTCAAAGAGTCAAAAGATGCCAATAAACTGGTGGAAGAATTCATGTTGCTCGCTAACAAGACCGTAGCAGAAAAGATAGGATGTGTGCCGAAGAACAAGAAAGCCAAAGTGCTTCCTTACCGTATCCACGACCTGCCCGATCCGGAGAAGTTGGAGAACTTGTCACAGTTCATCGCACGCTTCGGCTACAAAGTGCGTACAAGCGGAACGAAGACGGATATTTCAAAATCCATCAACCACTTGCTGGACGACATACACGGAAAGAAAGAAGAGAACCTGATAGAAACCGTATCCATCCGCGCCATGCAGAAAGCACGTTACTCAACCCATAACATCGGTCACTACGGACTAGCTTTCGAATATTACACTCACTTTACTTCTCCCATCCGCCGTTTCCCGGACATGATGGTACACCGTTTGGTGACGAAGTATATGGACGGAGGACGCAGCGTATCCGAAGCTAAGTACGAAGACCTCTGCGACCACAGCTCGAACATGGAACAAATTGCAGCCAATGCCGAGCGTGCTTCCATCAAATATAAACAGGTGGAATTTATGAGCGAACGTCTGGGGCAGATTTACGACGGTGTAATCTCCGGCGTAACCGAGTGGGGACTTTATGTAGAACTGAACGAAAACAAATGTGAAGGTCTGGTCCCTGTTCGTGATCTGGATGATGACTACTACGAATTCGACGAGAAGAACTATTGTCTTCGCGGACGCCGCAAAAACAAAATATACAGTTTGGGAGACGCTATTACTGTTCGGGTAGCTCGTGCCAATCTGGAAAAGAAACAATTGGATTTTGAATTAATAGAAAAGTAAATTCACCACAGAGTACGCTAAGAAATCAGGAAGTAAAAAGACTTCGTGTACTCCGTGTCCTCTGTGGTAAGCCAAACAGCCATTATGAAAACTGTCATTATTGAAGATAAACAACGAATCGAATCCATTATTCTCCATTGCGATGCCTGTTTTGTAGGCATTACTGATTTGGAAGGTAATCCCTACGTAGTTCCGATGAACTTCGGTTATGAGAATGGCATCATATATCTTCATTCGGGTCCTGAAGGCAGCAAGTTGGAGATGCTGGAACATAATAATAATGTATGCATCACTTTCAGCGTTGGACATAAACTTGTCTACCAACACGAAAAGGTAGCCTGCAGTTACAGTATGCGTTCGGAAAGCGCGATGTGTCGGGGGCAAGTAGAATTCATCGAAGAGATAGACGAGAAACGCCGTGCATTGGATATTATCATGCGTCATTACACAGATAGTGAGTTCAACTATTCCGATCCTGCGGTACGTAATGTCAAAGTATGGCAAGTACGTATCAATCAGATGACAGGAAAAGTTTTCGGTCTGCGGGCCAACGAAAAGCCATGAAGCGGTTTTCCGGCTTTCGACAATACTTGAGTAGAGTATTCAACAAGCATTGTAGAGTATTTCCAAACTTATTTCTCTAAACAAAAGTTTAGATCACTTTTACCCTCACACCCTCACCATTGTCTGTATCTCTTTATCCATCGGCATTACAGGTGTGAGGGTAAAGGTGATTATAAAGACTATTCTATCCTCTCATATCAAAATCTTTTTGTATACTTGCAACATAAATAAAATAGATAAGTACTCTTGCAAAAAAATAGATTATGAAGAAACTGCTATGTCTCGCCCTGTTAGTATCTGCCGGAAGTATCTACTCCGGAAGTATCTCGGCAAACAACAAACCTACTGATAACAAATCCGGCAACAACTCAAAGGACATATACAAAAAGACCTGGATCGACTTCAATAAAAACGGTATAAAGGATGTATACGAAGATCCCTCCGCTCCTATCGAAGCCCGCATCGCCGACCTGCTCTCGCAAATGACGCTGGAAGAGAAAACCTGTCAGATGGCCACTCTCTACGGTTCGGGACGGGTATTGAAAGATGCATGGCCTACCACCGGATGGTCAACGGAAATCTGGAAGGACGGTATCGGTAATATTGATGAGCAGGCGAACGGACTGGGTAAATTCGGTTCTGAAATCTCCTATCCGTATGCCAACAGCGTAAAGAACCGACACACCATTCAACGCTGGTTTGTGGAACAGACACGACTGGGTATTCCGGTGGACTTTACCAATGAAGGAATACGCGGATTATGTCACGACCGGGCTACCATGTTTCCCGCTCAATGCGGGCAAGGTGCCACGTGGAACAAAAAACTGATCGGGGAAATTGCGAAAGTCACTGCAGATGAGGCAAAAGCATTGGGATATACCAATATTTATTCTCCTATTCTGGATATAGCACAAGATCCTCGCTGGGGACGTGTGGTGGAAAGTTATGGGGAAGATCCTTATCTGGTGGGCGAATTGGGAAAACAGATGATTCTCGGTCTGCAAAATGAAGGTATCGTTGCTACTCCGAAACATTTTGCCGTTTACAGTATTCCGGTTGGTGGACGTGACGGAGGTACGCGTACGGATCCGCACGTGGCTCCGCGTGAGATGAAGACTCTTTATCTGGAACCTTTCCGCAAAGGTATTCAGGAAGCGGGTGCTCTAGGAGTGATGAGTTCGTATAATGATTATGATGGGGAGCCTGTTTCCGGAAGTTATCATTTCCTCACGGAAATTCTGCGTCAGCAATGGGGATTCAAAGGATATATAGTATCGGATAGTGAGGCGGTAGAGTTTCTGCACACCAAACATCGTATCACCCCGACTGAAGAAGAGATGGCAGCACAAGTGGTCAATGCAGGATTGAATATCCGTACCAACTTTACTCCGCCACAAGATTTCATTCTCCCGTTGCGCCGTGCTATCAACGAAGGCAAAGTTTCTTTGCACACGCTCGATCAACGTGTCGGTGAGATTCTCCGTGTCAAGTTTATGATGGGACTTTTTGATAATCCGTATCCCGGTGATGACCGTCGTCCGGAGACAGTGGTACACAACGACGCTCATAAAGCAGTATCTATGAAAGCCGCTTTAGAGTCCATCGTTCTTTTGAAGAATGAGAATCAGATGCTTCCGTTATCCAAGAACTTCAGCAAAATAGCTGTGATTGGTCCGAATGGGGAAGAAGTGAAGGAACTGACTTGCAGATATGGTCCCGCCAATGCGTCTATTAAGACTGTATATCAGGGAATCAAAGAATATCTGCCTAACTCGGAAGTTCGCTATGCTAAAGGCTGTGATATTATTGATAAGTATTTCCCGGAGAGCGAACTGAACAATGTTCCATTAGATACACAAGAGCAGGCGATGATTCAGGAAGCGGTAGAATTAGCAAAAGCTTCGGATATCGCTATTCTTGTACTGGGTGGAAATGAGAAAACGGTTCGGGAAGAGTTTTCACGTACCAATCTTGACCTCTGCGGACGGCAGCAACAATTATTGGAAGCGGTTTATGCAACAGGTAAACCTGTCATTCTAGTGATGGTGGACGGAAGGGCAGCAACCATCAACTGGGCAAACAAATACATTCCTGCCATCATTCATGCCTGGTTCCCCGGAGAATTTATGGGGGATGCCATCGCTAAAGTTCTTTTCGGAGACTATAATCCGGGAGGACGTCTGGCTGTCACTTTCCCGAAATCTGTGGGACAGATTCCTTTTGCTTTCCCATTCAAGCCGGGTTCTGACTCCAAAGGGAAAGTCCGTGTAGACGGTGTACTTTATCCTTTCGGATATGGTTTAAGCTATACAACCTTCGGATATTCAGACTTGAAAATATCTAAACCGGTGATCGGTCCGCAGGAAAATATCACTCTTTCATGTACTGTGAAGAATACAGGAAAGAAAGCAGGGGACGAAGTAGTCCAGCTTTATATCCGGGATGATTTCAGCAGCGTAACCACCTACGATAAAGTATTGCGTGGCTTTGAACGTATTCACTTGCAACCGGGAGAAGAACAAACTGTCAACTTTACCCTTACGCCTCAAGACTTGGGATTATGGGACAAGAATAATCGGTTCACGGTAGAGCCGGGAAGTTTCTCGGTGATGGTGGGAGCTTCTTCACAGGATATACGGTTGAAGGGGAGTTTCGAGGTGCAATAAACTTGAAAAGACTAAAAAGCAAACACTAATAATTTTGTACCGGATGACTTAAAAAGAAAAGAGTATTTGAAAAACCTTGAATTTATAAAGCAACTTCTGATTTAAAATACTTATAAAAATATGGTCAAACAATAAATTGAGACTTCATTCTCTTTCTATCGTTTGACCATATTTGATGAATATACCTAGACTAACCTTAGTGAAAACGTCATTTTAGCATATATGTATTATTGCAAACTGAATTTCTTTGTTTGTACATCGCGGCTATTTCCACCAACCATCACTTCAAATTCTCCCGGTTCACATACCCAATTCAGCGCACTGTTATAGAATTTCAGTTGTTCTGCTGTGATATCAAAAGAGACAGTGCGGCTTTCCCCTTTCTTCAAATGGATACGTTCGAAGCCTTTCAATTCTTTCACCGGACGTGCTACACTCCCTACCATATCACGGATATACATTTGTACGATTTCGTCAGCATCATAGTTGCCCGTATTGGTGACGGTGACAGAGGCGGTTATCTTCCCCTTTTCATTCATTGAGTTATTGCTAAGTTGAAGATCACCGTAACGGAATGTGGTATATGACAATCCATATCCAAATGGATAAAGAGGATCATTGTCTATATCAAGATAGTTGCTACGGAATTTACTGAACCACTTTCCTGCCTCTAAAGGACGACCTGTATTCAAATGGTTGTAATACAAAGGGATTTGTCCTACGTTCTTCGGGAAGGTCGTAGTCAGTTTTCCACTCGGAGAAACATCTCCGAATACTACATCACAAATCGCGTCGGCTGCTTCACTGCCTCCGAACCATACATTCAGTATAGCCGGGAAATTTTCCTGCTCCCAAGTCATCACAGTGCTGCGACCTGCAAAATAGACCAGTACAATCGGTTTGCCTGTCTTTTTCAATGCTGTCAGAAGATCACGCTGCGCATCCGGCATTTCAAGATTAGTACGGCTGCTGGATTCACCACTCATTTCAGACGATTCACCAACTGCCGCCACAATCACATCCGCTTGGGAAGCTACACTCAAAGCCTCATCAAGCAATTCCTGCGCACTACGCGGATCACGCATTTCACGACCGAACATGGTAGCTTCCGCCTCTCTTTGAGCATCATACATCAGATTTGAACCTTTGGCATAAAGAACTTCCGCTTTACCTGCCAATGATTGCTTCATGCTTTCATACAGGGAATTGTATTTGTCAGAAGCAGCTGCCACACTCCATGTACCCGGCATATTGGCCTTTGTATTGGCAAGCGGGCCGACAAGAGCTATTTTGCCTTTACACTGTAATGGAAGCAGGTTATTTTCATTCTTCAAAAGCACAAATGTTTCAGTAGCTATTTTACGGGCTACGGCACGGTTTTCTGCCGTAAAGATATCTTTCTTTACACGGCTTGCATCACAATATTTATAAGGATCATCAAATAATCCGAGCTTGTATTTTGCTTCGAGAATACGACGGCAGGCTTTGTCTATTTCAGCCATTGTCACTTTTCCTTCTTTTAGAGATTTCTCCAAAGTAGTGAGGAACCCGTCTGCAACCATATCCATATCAGTTCCGGCACTAAGTGACATGGCAGATACCTGTTGAAGATCTCCCATTCCGTGAGCAATCATCTCGGAAATAGCTGTGTAGTCTGTCACAACAAAACCATCAAATCCCCAACGGTCACGCAAGACATCGGTCATCAGCCACTTGTTGCCGGTAGCAGGAATACCGTCAACCACATTGAAAGAAGTCATCACACTACCCACACCAGCGTCAATAGCTGCTTTATAAGGAGGAAAATAATTGTTGAACATACTTAGGTGACTCATGTCTACTGTGTTATAGTCACGACCGGCTTCGGGTGCGCCATACAGGGCAAAGTGTTTCACACAAGCCATAATAGTGTTCTTATCTGTCAGATCATCACCTTGATAACCTTTTACCATGGCTGCCGAAATCTCCGAACCTAAATAAGGATCTTCGCCTCCACCTTCAGCCATACGTCCCCAGCGGGGATCACGACAGATATCGACCATAGGACTGAAAGTCCAGCAAATACCATCGGCACTGGATTCTTTTGCGGCTATACGGGCAGATTCTTTGATAGCCTCCATATCCCAGCTACAAGACAGTGCCAAAGGAATAGGAAAAACAGTCTCATATCCGTGGATGACATCCATACCAAACAACAAAGGAATTTTCAAACGGCTCTGCTCTACGGCAATCTTTTGGACTTCCCGAATATTCTCCACTCCTTTTACATTGAAAAGACCACCGACCTGACCTTTCCTTATCTTACCGGCCACATCACTGCTCTTAGCTTGTCCGGTAACAATTTCACCCGACACAGGAAGGTTGAGCTGACCGATCTTTTCCTGCAAAGTCATCTTCCCCATCAGGTTGTCAATAAACTGATCCATTTTATCTTTATCGGCTTGCGGGGCAGCCATAGCAGTGAAAGCAGACGCTGTAATCACTGCTGTTAGCAAAAATCTACCTATTCTCATATTCTGTTTTGTATTTATATTATTCTTTCTTCTGTTTTTATTCGGCTGTTGTAGAAGTGAAACCTAGCTTTTTCAGTCCATCCTGAATTTCCGGACAACTCATGAATAACCGCCAAAGTAGTCCTGTACGGTGGTTCTCTATCATTGGCGCAATCGTACACTGGTCGATGGCGAGATAATGCGGAACAGTCCACTTTTCGTTCGGTGAGAATGCATCGTAGAATCCATATTTCCCCCAAATCCATGATCCTTGTTTATAGAAACCTTTCAAGGCGGCCATTGACTCTTCCGGTGTGTAAGGGAAAGAGGATAAAGCGGCAGTAGGAGTTATCACACCGAGATCATTGTCGGGCATGTGGGCTGAATAGCCATTTATGGAGTAACTCGCTGTAAGTCCCCAGCAATCAGGTCCATATCCTTTGTAGCCTTTCGGATTAGTGACACAATATTGATAATCACTCATCGCATGATTGCGTACCACATTCCAGTAGTTGGCATATTGATCGGTCAAGTTACGCGGGTCGAGACCGATATAAGAGTAGTGTGCCCAGAATAAGGGACCGCCTTTCTCTTCTGCGCCATTATGCTTCAGTTCGAGCGGGTAACCGTAAGGTTTGGAAGCGCTTTTGATGCCACCACTACGCGCCCACCCTTCATGGTAACAGGCTGCCGGAACGGAATGTGTAGGGGATGAAGCTGCAAGGATATAGGTAATCAGACATTCATTATAGCCCTCGAGCGGGAAGTTCATTTCCCAGCCATAGTTAGGAGACCAATGCCAGTATAATACATTCTGATCGCCGTTGCGATACCAGTCGAATTCCATCCCGTGCCACAGTTCGTCTATTTTAGCAGCCAGTGCTTTTTCTTTCTCGTTGCCATCCTTTACGTATTGCCGTACACACAGCAGGCTTTGCATAAGGAAGCTACTTTCTACCAGGTCGCCACCGTCATCTTTTGTTCCGAACGGTTTCACTTTGCCCGTAGGACCATGGAGCCAATGCGGCCATACTCCATGAAAACGATCGGCTTTTGCCAAATAATCTACAATCTTTGTCAACCGGGCTACACCTTCTTCCCGGTTGATAAAGTTTCGTTCGATAGCCACCAACAAGCCGGCAATTCCAAATCCGCTACCTCCAATCGTAATTACATCCTGGTCCTGCTGTGGATAAACATTATCAAGATGTATACGTTCGCAGGCCAGTCCGGAAGTCTTTTCCGCACCTTCCCACATATAGTTGAAATGCGTCTTTTGAATATAGTCGAGTAGTTCATCGTCGTTCGCAAATGCCTCGGGGCGATCAGGCTCCGCATCGGTCACTGTCTTGTTCTTTTGTGTACATGCGCATACCACTACGAGTAGAGTAATAAATATGCCGGTTCTTGTCCATTCCATCATCTTATAAAGTATTTCTTCTGATTAATAATTATTGTTTCACGACTTTCGACAACGCCGACCGCCCCGATTCATTCAAAGCTTCAATGGCAAAGTAGTAAGTCGTACCAAGGTCGAGTCCCCGGAAGTCATAATGATCCGCACCGTTCACGGTGATGCAGTTATATAGCTTTTCGGGAGCAATGCCATAATAAATATTATAGCCGTAGGCATCGGATGAGGGATTCCACGAAATCATTGCATTGCGCTTATCCTGTTTGTCACGCACTATCTTGAAGTTTCGTACGGGCAGAGGTTTCTCTCCATCAGCATTACCAAACACCCGGAACTCAGAAAGACAAAAATTGCCGGATGGAACATGAATGTTTTCCAGTTTCAGATAGCGGGCATCCAGCGTCTCACCCAATTCGATGTAGTCATGAGGCACATCTTTATCGTTATCACTTTTATCTACCGCCAGTGTCCAGTCTGTCCCGTTATCACTGGAGTAGATACGATATTGATAGTATAAATCGTTTGCACGATTATGCTGCACACTTTTATGGTCATAGTAGTTGAGTTGGATCGCCTTTATGTGTTTCATGGCGCCAAGGTCAATTTCTATCCACTCACCCGGTTCCCCGGTTTTAGCAGCCCAATACGTACGCATATTTTCATCGGTAAGATTGGAAGCGGAATAGATGCTGTCGGTGCTGGATACTTTTACCGGTTTCTCATAAGAAAGAAGCATCCATCCGGTAAACCGGTCAGCCGGATTTTTAATATCGTAGTCGGCATTCCAGCAAGGATAATCGCCGAATGCTGTGGTAGAGTACATCACCCCATCCGGATCGAATGTTGTAGGATATAATCCGATACGTCTTTCAAACTTATATTTGAGGGATAACATACAAGTACCCACATGCCAGTAGTTTCCTTTCAAATCTTGAAAAGTACCACTGTGTCCTACTCCCTGTACAAATCCACCGGGCTTATAGCTCATCGGATTATGCTGCTGGTAAGTGAACGGTCCTAATGGCGAATCACTGACATATACTCCGTCGGCATATACCTTAAACTCCGTTCCCGGAGCACCGTACTGAAAATAATATTTTCCGTTATGCTTCGTCATATAAGCTCCTTCGGTAAACGGACGCAACGTCACTTCATCATCATTGTTCATGCCAAACCGTTCCCAGCCATGTTCTTCCGGACGAAGCATCATTATATCATAGATCTTACTGACCGGACGAAAATCATTACGACTGACTTGTACGCCTTTAAGAGGGTATTCATTACTCGAACCATAATAAAGATAGAGCTTACCGTCATCATCCAAAAATAAGCAAGGGTCCCATGAAGGTAATGTATTACGTTCGATAGCACGTTTGAAACGCCCGGACTTGGGAGACGCGCTATACCATACGGGCAATCCTTCATAAGTAGAACCGGTATAGAACAGCGTATCTCCGCTTACAAATGCTGCCGGAGCACACATATCGTCGTCCGTAGGACGACGCTGGAAAGAGGCCGGAGCAAATTCCCAGTCACTTAGATTCTTTGAATAATGGAAGCCTCCCTGGTTCGTGGAAAACAGGAAATACTCATCTTTATAAATTAATCCCATCGGATCGGCAGAAGATCTGAACGATCCGTTAGACTGAACATTGTTGTTATAAGGTTCATAGTTATAACTAATATTCATAGGATTACAATAGGTACGAGTGACAGGATGCGCAGGGTCATACCACCTTGTAGCTTGAGCAGGCTGACGCTGCACAGACTTATGCTTTCCTGATTGCATAACGATTTTCACTTGCCGGTCGTCAACAGCACGTTTTACATTGGCAAAAGATTTTCCCGGATAATAGGCATAAAGATGCACATCGTTATCAGTAGCCTTCAACGTATAACGGCCTTCTATGTTCGTGTTACAATGAACCGGACTCGAGAAAAACATAACGGTAGCCCCTTCAAGCGGATTACCCCGTTCATCTACAACCGTTCCGGTTATTTCGTATTGATTTACTACCGGGATATAGTAGTCGCTTACCTGTCCTTTTACTACTTTTATAGAATCTTCCGGTGGTAATGCGTTCCCTGCCAAGGCAGAGAACGCTATCCCAGAACTTAGTAATATCTTTTTTACTATTCCTGTCATTTCCTAATTTTATTTAGACATAATTACTCGTCAATCGGTTCGTTCGTCAGACTTGGGATATTAGATACCTGATCGAAAGGAAGCGGATAATAGGTTTTATCTTCAGTCCATCCTTTGGAACCAAGCACAGAAGCAGCCTTACCGGTACGAATCAAGTCATTGTAACGTTCTCCCCACTCACAAACAAGTTCCATACGGCGTTCATCAAGGATTTGGTCTACAGTCGCACCATCAATCTCGGACATTCCCGCACGATCACGTACAAGTTTCAATGACGCATCACCATCCTTACCCAAACGTACCTTAGCTTCTGCATTCATCAATAATACATCAGCGTAACGGAATATACGTACATTGTTATTTGCACCATATTTGGTACGACCTGGTGTCAACTGATTTGTCGGAGTATAAGCTTTTCCATTCCAGCAATCTGTTTGAGTAGAGTTCTGCAATTCACGAATCACATCACCGCTTGGAGTAGTTGTACCAGCCAACAGGAACGAAGTCGTAGCACGGATAGTCTCACCACGAGCCGCTGCCCAATCACGGAAATCTTTATATATACCGATAAATCCCCAGCCTGAAATATTTCCGTCGTTCGCCGGTCCTTGGAATACAAACCAGTTATCAGCATCTACCATATCACCTGACCCAAGACCAAAGTCAGTACACTGACATTCGAATAACGATTCATCACAAACCTTACCCGGAATCTTGAATAAATTATAGTAATCATCATAAAGCTTAAATTTCTTGCTACCGATAATATCATCTGTCAATGTTTCAACTTCTCCATAATTACCCTGATTCAGATGTATCTTTGCTGCAAGCATCTCTGCCGAGAAAGCAGTGACAGCACCATAATGAGCCATTTCATTCGGACGTAATCTCGGAGTATGGTCCATCGTATACTGTAGATCTTCAAGAACATATTTATATACAGCATTGATCGTTGAACGGGTCATGTCGGTTTGAGTATTACTACGCAAAATAGTTACCGGACCAAAAGCCTGTACAAGTCGGTAATAGGCATAAGCACGAAGGAACCTCACTTCACCACAGTAAGAGCGGTAATTAGTCATATCATCGTCCGACGTGATATTTTCTGCGTAGGAATCCAGCGATTCAAGAGCAGCATTGGCCACTTTTATGATACCATAATACTGATTCCACATCTCGTTGAGTCCCCAGAAAGAACTGTCGTAGTTGTAGTTACCCATATCAATAAGGGTTGCCTGGTCATCTATACGTCCGGACCAAACATCATCATCACGCACGACAGACAATGGCCATATCACCCAGTGCATACCACCTGTTCTAACTTTAGCATATACTCCGGAAACCGCTTGATACATATTCTCAATTTGAGTAAAGTCTACATTCTCTTCCGGAACCTTATTTTCGGGCTCTTTATCAAGATAATCACATGATGTATTGCATAACATTAATGCTGGCAACGCATATATTAAGATATTCTTTAGTATTCTCATTTTCTTGTTCTTTTGTTAGATTAAAATTAATTTTCCATTCTGGCTTAGAAATCAATCTGGATTCCAAAGCTATAAGTAGATGTCAAAGGATAAACTTCTGTATCCCATCCTTCAGCATCGCTCAACTCCGGAGTGAATGAATTCGCCTTAAATGTCGTGAACGGACGGTCTGCCGTCAGTGAGAAACGGATACCCGGCAATGTGTAATTTCCCATCTTGATATTACGCAAACTATAACCGAGAGTTATGTTCTGAATACGGAAGAAATCCGCACTTTCTACAAAATAAGAGTTCACTCTTTGGTCAGATACATTCCAGCCCTTTACCAATGCTGCTGCAGACGGATGCGAGTTAGTAGAACCCGGTCCGGTCCAACGATTCTCATACTGTGCTTTATCAAAGTTATAATTAGACTGTGCATAACGCAAAGCACGTTTACGGTTGTATATCTGTCCGCCTGTTTGACCATACGTAGTCAATTCAAAATCCAGATTCTTCCAGTTCAAACCAAGATTAATGCCGTATGTAAAATTAGGTATGTAAGAGCCAAGTACTTGGCGGTCATCACCATCAATTACGTTATCACCGTTTACATCTTCATACTTGAAGTCACCCGGTACAAGCTTGTTGGCTACAGCAATCGGATCTTCCGCACATTCTTCCAAAGTTTGATAAACTCCTACAACTTTATATCCATAGTATGAATTCATTTCTTTGCCTACCATATTAATGGTCTTTCCTCCCTTGATAGAGCTCAATCCTCCAAGGTCTTTCACCTTATTCTTCAAATATGAAAGGTTCACTCCCAAATTATATTTGAAGTCTCTTCCGATATTATCATTCCAGTTAAGTGATAAATCAAAACCCGAATTCAGAATCTTACCATAGTTTCCGGCAAGTACGTCATTGCTGAACGGTAAACGCGGAGATATAACAGCTCTTTTTGTCAGGCGATAGAAATAGTCCAAATCTACATTCAAACGATTCTTAAAAGTAGAGAAATTCAAACCGACGTTTGTTTCATCTACCAGCTCCCACTTCAAATAACTGAAATAAGTTGTATTTTGATAGCCTGGGAAAGTAGAGTTTCCAAATACACCGGATGCAGAATTACCTGTGGTAATTGAAGCAAAACCGTCACTTGCAGCTACGTGGTCATTACCCAAACGTCCCCAGCTGGCACGCAGTTTCAGGTAATCGAAGAACTTTTGATCTTTCATAAAATCTTCTTCACTGATAACCCATGCAGCACCAACGGATGGGAAATATCCCCAATGTTCCTGATATTTGGAAGAACCGTCCGCACGCATAGTGAATGTCAACAGATATTTCCCTGCATAGTCATAACTTAAACGGGTGAAATAAGACTGACCGCGATAGCAGTAACCATCATCTCCAAGAGTTACACCTTCAGCATTTCCCTGACTCAAATAAAGCCATTCGTCTTTTCCTTCCGGTACATTATTAGCTTTTCCCCACATATATCTGTACTGTTGTTGCCGCATAGAGTAACCCAACATGGCTCCAAAGTTATGTTTTCCCCACTGATTATTATAGGTCAATATATTATCCCAAATGTAATTGTAATAGTTCGTATCTTTCTTTGTCAATTCTGAAACGGCCTGTTGTTGCCAGCTACTTACATAGTAGGGAGCTATATATTCACGACCACGAATGGCTGAATAATCATAACTATAACTCGTTCTGAAATTTAACTTCTCCGGCAAGAGTTGGAACTGTGCATAGAAGTTAGTCAATACCTGATAGTTCTCATTTTGTGAATCATAATAGTTGGCTGTTGCCACAGGATTGTAGAAGTTAGCAGTGAAACCAACTGCATCAGGTGATGCATACTTGTCGGGGAAAGTATTGTCATTTGCCGGATCATAAACCGGATAAATGCCCGGAGCATTAAATGCTTGCTGCCAAGCTTTATTTTGCGGCAAGACTTGGGTAGAGTTACTAAATACACCATTAAAACCTACCTTCAGCCAGTTGGTTGCTTCATAATCGAGTGCTGCACGGAAATTGAGACGTTTATAATTATTCTCCACATCCATTACACCATCCTGATACAGATAACTCATACCTACGGAATAAGTGCTTTTCTCTGTTCCACCACTAATTCCCAAACTGTGGTTAGTGATAAGCGCACTCCGCAGTAACTCCTTATACCAGTCTGTGTCTGAATCGAATTTCCAGTTATGAAAATCCGGATCGGAATAATCACCGCCGAATTTATCAATAGAAGCCTTCATGGTAGATACATATGCATCATAATTAGCTTCGAGAAGCATAGTAGAATACTCTTGAGAGTTAGCCATTTCTAAAACGTTTGTAGCTTTCTGTACACCTATATATCCGTTATAGGTAATTTTAGCTTTTTGGTTACGCTGTCCTTTTTTGGTAGTGATAATAACAACACCATTGGCAGCACGCACACCATAAATGGCAGCAGCCGAAGCATCCTTCAACACAGACATATCCTGAATGTCATTACTATTGAGGAAATTGATATCATCATAGAACATACCATCCACTACATAAAGAGGCGAGCTGTTGGAAAATGACCCTTTACCACGAATAGCTACCTTCGGCCCTTCTCCCGGAGTACCGCTATTGGTTACGTTTACTCCGGCCACTTTCCCTTGCATAGCAGCCATAGGTGAAGAGGCGGGAGTAGAAAGTAACGCTTCTCCCTTGACTACCGTAATGGGAGAAGTCAAGTCCTTGGCCTTGGCTGAACCGTAACCGATCACAACCACTTCTTCCAGCTTCTGAACATCATCTTTTAATTGAACATTGATTACATTCTTCCCTTTTACAGCAATTTCTTGAGGTATCATTCCTATATAAGAGAAGGTAATAATAGCATCTTCGGGAACGTTTTCCAAAGTATAGTTACCATTAAGGTCCGAGATAGTACCAGTATAGGTACCTTTTACATGAGCAGACGCACCAATGATCGGTTCACTAAAGGAATCAACAATAGTACCTCTGATTGTTTTGTTTTGAGCAAGCAGTGTCTGTAAACACAACACTGCAACTACAAGAAAAGTAATCTTTCTCTTCATTTTTTTACGTATTAGTTGATAATAAGGTTGCTAAAAAATCGATGCAACAAAGGAATGGAGTTTTTAAAATTCTTGCAAAATAACGCATACTACGCTACTACTTTTATGCTGTACAACACTACGTTTTTAGTACGTTTATCGCTTGTAGACACTTATTTTGGCATGTTTTTTCGCTGATTTGGGATTTTTTAATTATTTGATATTATATTTGAAATTATTTTCCATCACTATAATAGAGAGAGTATTCTATGAGACGCACTGATTTTATCTATTTATTATTTATTTTCATAGGAGGATGTTTATCCCCAGTAATAAGTCATGCATCTACATTTATGCCCATTGTGACCAACTATACAGCCAAAGACTACCAAGCGGGATTACAAAACTGGGCTTTAGCTCAAGGAAAGAACGGAGAGATGTACATTGGAAATAATACAGGACTATTATGTTTCGATGGCTATACGTGGAGTAAATATCAAATGCCCGGTAATCAGCTTGTGCGATCCATACTCATTGATGGTGACCGTATTTATGTGGGAACATACGAGGATTTCGGCTATTTCAGCCGCAACTCTCTTGGTATACTTGAATACACTTCCTTATGGAGCCAACTCAAGAATATCGAAACGCACAATGATGAAATATGGAATATACTCAAAATAGGTGAATGCATTTATTTCCAATCATTCAGTTCTTGGTTTAAATATGACGGAAAGAAAGTAACCGCACACTATAACTCTCAACATTTGCCATTGTATTTTCATAAAGCGCATGGACAAATCTATGTACAGATGGTCAACGGTGATTTTTATCTTCTGGAAAATGATGAATATAAACTATTGATTAAACGTAAAGCATTAAAAGATGACTCTGTGGTTGCAGTCATTCCCACCGCAGGAGGAAAAATGATTCTATGTACCGAGTGGAACGGACTTTTTGACTATGACGGAAAGACACTTTCTCCCCACCCTACCGCTATCGATCAGGAATTAAAAAGTCAGCAGATGAATCGTGCCGTAATGATTCCATCAGATTCGACAATCGTACTCGGAACGATCCGCAATGGTATTTATGCCGTTGACAAAGAAGGAAAAGAGAAGTGGCATTATGATATGGAAAATCGTTTATATAACAATTCTGTATTACGGCTTTTCTGTGATCGGGATAATAATGTATGGGCGGCACTTGATATCGGCATTGCATTAATCCATACCGGTTCTCCCTATTCCATTCTGATACCTGACCGCAATTCACAGTCATTCGGAATGGTATATGGGGTCAATGCATTTAATAATAGTCTATATATTGCTACTAACCAGTCTGCCTGGTTGTACTCTTTTGCCGACCAAACAATTGTTCCTATCCAGGGTACCGAAGGACAGAACTGGCATATCAGTACATTTGATTCACAAATTCTGCTGGGAAACAATTTCGGAACTAAAATTATAACGGGAACTGTAGCCAGTAACATCCCTGAAACAGAAACTAGTAGCACGTGTCTGCGCAAATGTATAATTAATGGGCAGGAAGTTCTCATTGAGTCGTCTTATTATAACCTCCGAGTCTATCGTAAATATAATGGTAAATGGAGTTTTTCTCATTCCATTGATGGCTTCTGGAATCCGGTACGCCAGTTCGAGGTCGATCATAGTGGAAATATATGGGCTGCACATATGAGTCTCGGTATCTACAGGATAGAGCTTTCAAGGGATTTAAAAAAGGTGGAAAAGTGCACGTATATCAAATCATTGTCAGACGAAGAGAATAATGCAAGCCTAATGCATGTTATGAAGATACGTGGAAGAGTGGTATTGTCGGACAGCAAAAGAACGTATACTTATGATGATATTAACCAACGTATCATACCTTTCGTACAACTTAACTCCATTCTCAAAAATGGGATTAATATGGCTATACCGGTAGATGATAACCTCTATTGGCTTACCGACTATCGTGGATACACCCTGATAAGATATGATAATGACAATTTCAGGATGGAACGCTTCATCCCTTCCTCTTTTTTCGGACTTGAATGCAATGAAAACAATAATAATGTATATGTAAACAATAACATTACTTATTTCTGTCTCAACAATGGTATAGGGCGTTTGGATATGAATCTGAAAAAAGACACTTTGCTGCAAAGGAATTCTTTACTCATTAGAAAAGCTACTTCTTTGTCGCAGGATTATCAATTGCATCTAATGCCTGTATCTGCCGAAAAGAAAGACAACAAGAAAATATGGGGGGATATAACTTTCCATTTGTCTTATCCTAATTTTAACTGCGAACCTCTCCGTTTTTGTTATCACCTCACGGGAAGTAGCTTGGATCTGATGTCAGAATCAGCCGATCCGGTAGTCACATTTGGTAGCTTAGGGTATGGAGATTATCATTTTACGGCTTCAGTGAAAAATGTCGATGGTCAGGTACTTAGTTCCGTAGAATATTATTTCAATAAACCACGCCCATTTTATCTGTCCATATATGCTTGGATAATATATGTGCTTCTTGCGAGTGTAATAGTATACTTCTACTCTCGTTGGCATGCTGCCAAAATGCTAAGAAAACGTAATAGGGAGTTTGAAAAAGAGAAAATGAAACAGGACTTCAAGATGTTGGAGCAGGAACATATCATTGCGCAACAACGCGAGCAATTACTTGAAGCAGAATTACAGGTCAAAAGTAAGGAATTAGCCAGCCTGGCTCTCGATGCCGTAGTCCAACGTAAAGCGGTTGAAAGCTTGAAAGAGGTTATGTCTGAACAAGAACATAAGGGAATTATCAATCAACATGATATAGACACCATACTAAAACAGATTAACGGAAACCTGAATGAGGAGGAATTCTGGGATATTTACCACAAGAATTTTGATATGATCCATAAGAATTTCTTCCGTAACCTGCGTAAACAATATCCCAGTCTCACAGCCAGTGACTTGAGATTTTGTGCACTGTTACGGCTAAATCTATCGACCAAAGATATTGCGCAGTTCACCAATCTTACTATTCGTGGAGTAGAAACAGCCCGTTACCGAATAAGAAAGAAACTTGCCATTCCCGGAAATATAAATCTTGTTGATTTCCTGATTGACTTTACATAGGAACATTTACTGAATATTCCTTCTAATTTCACACCCCTATTCTGTTGGGATTTTCTAAAGAAACTTTATCTTTGTAATGTCAACAATTAAAAGAATATGGTTCGTTTTAATCTTGTTATCACCTTACTACTAATGATAAGCATAGCTGTCAAAGCCGAACTGACCAACCGGATGTTCGATGTCAGGCATGTAGGCTATGCAGAAGGCCTTAGTAGCCAACGCGTTTTTTCGATTGTCGAGGATGGAGACGGTGCTATGTGGATTGCTACAAAAACCGGAATAGACAGATACAACGGTCATACGGTAAAGAACTATGATTTGCCGGGCAGTTTCTATTATGGTGATCTTGCCGGACGCAGGCTTTACTTATTGTACGACGCACAACAAGGACTGTTCGCCTACGACCACACCGGACGAATCTACCGATATTCCACCATCCTGGATCATTTTGAACAAGTCCTCCACCTGGGACAATTGATTCAGGAAGAAGTCATCTTGAACAAACTCTGTTTGGATAGTGACGGAACCTGGTGGATGGGGGCGGATAAAGGACTATACAAGCAAGAAGCGGACCATCGTATAGTTGCCGTGTTGAAAGGACAATATGTCAACGACATCGCATTTGCCGGCGAGTCGCTTTTTGTGGGCACTTCTAACGGAGTCTGGCAACTGTCACACGCCCTGCCGGATAAGAAACGCCAGCTGCTGGAGGGGTGGAATGTACAAACATTGTTCTGCGACAAACCGAAAAAAGAACTCTGGATAGGCACATTTGGCAGCGGTTTGTCTGTGATGAACCTCGACACTTCCAAAGTGCTTGCGCTGGAGGGACAAGGGAGCACGTTCCTTCATCCGATACGGGCAATTACAGACTATGATGTACATACCATACTCATAGGCGTGGACGGTGGCGGTGTGTATGCGATAGACAAGGACACCAAGAAAGCCCGTTTACTGATGAATACCAAAGATGACACAGATACTTACCTGCGCGGAAACGGCGTATATGCCGTAACCAGAGACGATCAGGGCAACATCTGGATAGGTAGTTATACGGGAGGTGTATCCGTGGCTATCCTGCTGAAACATCCCATTTCGATATTAGCACACGAAAAGGGAAATACCCATTCTCTCATCAGCAACAACGTGAATGATATCGAAGAAAACCCGGATGGCAACCAATGGTTCGCTACCGATGATGGAATCAGCATCCGAAACACCCTGTCAGGCACTTGGAAACACGTGCTGAAAGAAATCGTAACCATTTCTCTTTGCACATCCGGAAATGGGAACGTATGGGTAGGAACGTACGGAGACGGAGTGTATCTATTGGATAACAACGGACGCGTGTTACGCCATCTCACCAAGCAACAAGGGCAATTGACCACCAATTATATTTTCTCCGTCAGACAAGACATGGAGGGAGACTTATGGATAGGAGGTCTGGACGGATGCCTGATCATGTTTGAAAAAGAAAAAGGCAGCAGACAGTCTTTCGACGTGAATTGGGTACAGTCCATTGAACCTATCGACCGAAACCGGGTAGCGGTGGCTACCGTCAACGGTTTTTTCCTAGTGGACAAACATACAGGGAATATACAGCACTATGCCAATTCCCAGGAATTTCACAATCAGAATGTCAGTGCTTATATCATCTCTATGCTGTTCAATGACGACGGAACCGTGTGGCTGGGAACCGAAGGGGGAGGATTGAATCTATATGATATGAAAAACCGGACGGTAAAGACTTTCACCGTTCAAGAGGGATTGCCGTCCAACGATATATATAGTTTGCAGCGAGACGACAAGAAACGCTTGTGGGTCAGCACCGGAAAAGGAATTGCCTTGATAGACAGCCTGCGCGTGTCGAACCTCAACTATGCAGGCAATATAGACAAGGAATATAACAAATCCTCATTTGCCCGGTTGATGAACGGCGAGTTTGTGTATGGCAGCACGGATGGCGCTGTCTTTATCATGCCACTCGACATCTCAACCGTAGACTACTGGACGCTCCTGCGTTTCACGGGGCTGACGGTTGATTATCAAAACGTCCAGGAAGAAGAATCGTTGAGACCCGCCATCCATGATATGCTTGCCGACCGTGCGGTACGGCTCGGCTATAAATACAACTCGTTTACCGTTTCTTTTGAATCTATCAACTATCGTTTCCAGCGCGATATTGTCTATCAGCATATTTTAGAGGGGTATGACAATGACTGGAGCAAACCGTCTGCCGAGGGCAAGGCATCCTACACCAAGGTATCGCCGGGCACTTATCTTTTTAAAGTGCGCAGCCTGCGACGCAGCGACGGAAAGACTATCTCCGAAAGCACCTTAGAAGTGAAAGTGAGCCAGCCATGGTGGAACTCGTGGTGGGCTTGGACTATTTACCTATTTATAATAGGCTTCGTTTTCTATTTCATCCTGCGCTATAAGAGCAACCAGCTCCAAAAGAAATACGACGAAGACAAAATACGTTTCTTCATCGACACGGCGCACGACATTCGCACGCCGGTAACGCTTATCATGGCGCCACTGGAGGATTTGAACCGGGAACAGGATCTCTCGGACAAAGCCCGTTATTACCTGAATCTGGCCCATGAAAGTACCCAGAAACTCCATTCGCTCATCACACAGTTGCTCGAATTTGAAAAGGTAGACGCCCACAAGCCATCCTCTTCATCGGTTCCGCTTTGTCTGAATGAAGTTTTGCTGAAAGAAGTCTCCGTCTTCCGGTCTTTTTGCGAGAAGAAGCAGTTGACACTGAATCTGACCCAACCCGACGAATCCGTTTTCGTTTCGGCCGACAAACACCTGATAGAGATGTTACTCGACAATCTTCTTTCCAATGCCTGCAAATACACCATGCCCCAGGGAGAAATCAGTCTGGATTTGAAAGCCACGAAACGCAAAGCCATCCTTTCGTTGAAAGATAACGGAATAGGCATACCGAAGAAAGCGAAAAAGCATATCTTCTCCGATATTTACAGAGCCGAAAATGCCCGGCAGTCACAGGAAGAAGGAACCGGATTCGGACTGTTGCAGGTGCAACGCATTGTAAAGATGCTGCATGGAAAAATCACTTTCTGTTCCGAGGAGGGCAAGGGAACTACTTTCATCGTAACATTGCCGCGAACCACCACCGTAGCCGAACCCGTGTCGCACGAATCATCCCTCGAACACCTTGCCGGCACATCGGATAATAACAGCCCCGAAACGGATAAAATGAAAGATCCGGACGACCGGAATACATTGCTCATTGTAGAAGACCACGAAACTCTCCGTCACTACCTCCGCCAGACCTTTGAACACCTCTATCGGGTGATTGATGTTGCCGACGGACACGAAGCTATCGCCTGTCTCGCCAATGAATATCCGGACATCATCCTCTCCGACGTCATGATGCCCGGCATACGGGGTGACGAGCTTTGCAGAATGGTCAAGGAAAATCCTGACACATCAGGTATTCCCGTCGTTCTGCTGACGGCAAAGGCTAACCACGAAGCAATAGTGGAAGGATTGAAGAAAGGCGCGGATGATTATATCCCCAAACCATTTAGTACAGAGATACTGAAATTGAAAGTACAAGGATTGATTGACAATCGAAACAGGCAACGGCAGTTTTTCATGCGGCAAGCCATCGCTCAAGTAGAGGCGGGCGGCAAACGTGACGACAATGAAAGCAATGAAAACAATGAAAGTATCGACAACAAAAACGTAACGACAGCAAGCGAAACAATGGCCGAGGGCGACCGCCGGTTTATCATGCAAGCTACCCGGTTTGTTCTTGAACATTTGGATGAACCCGATTTCAACATCAATCTCTTATGCCATGAAATGGCAATGAGCCGAACACTATTCTACAGTCGCCTTAAATCACTGACGGGAAAAGGGCCGCAAGAGTTTATTCGTATCATCCGGCTACAAAAAGCTGCCGAACTGCTGAAAGAAGGTAAAAGCGTAACCGATGTCGCCACCGAAACCGGATTTGTCAACACGAAGTATTTCAGTTCATTGTTCAAGAAACAATTCGGGATGCAACCGAGTAAATATAGTGGTAAATAGACAAGTATTAAAGGTATAGAAATGAGCTAAACGATCATTTGTTTTTAGACATAAGAACAAAAGAACATAAATGCTGCGCTTTGAAAATTATTTCTGTTGCTTATTGAACGGCTATTTTATTTTTTGTTCTTATGTTCTTATGTCTGAATTAAATTCCTAACTAAAAACCGCATGGTTTGGAATCAATTGCCACTAATGATTTTATTAGTTATTTTTAAGCAATCGTTTACCTATTGATAGTTATTTCATTGCCTAAGGAGTTTTCGTTTGACTATAGTCAAGCGATAGTTCAACATATGTCAAGCGTTCGTTCAACAACTGTCAAACGAAAACTCCTTAGGCAATTGAAAAAATAATATAAGCAAGAGAAAGAAATAAAAACTGCATATTGACGAGTTATTGTCAGCAATAGTATCTTGGGATCATTCCGTACAGCAACAATCTTCGAAAAAGAATGGGTAAGATAACGTCCGTTCGATAAAAATCAGCAGATTTGTCAGCAATCAAACCTAATATGTCAGCAATCTGACCATCGTTTCAGCCGGATATTAGCATCTTTGCACCAAGCTTTACAAGTATAAAGCACATATTACGTTTAACTTTTAAAATGCTAAAACGATGAAAAAAGTAGCACTATTCCTATTTTTATCCGTTTGCTTCGCGCAACAATCCTGTTCGTCGGATTCTGTTGGAACGGAACCGGAAGAAAATCCACAAGACATTCTTTTTAAAGACGATTTCAACTTTTTCGACGAAAAAGTATGGACGAAAGAAACTCATGAACCCGGTTGGACCAACCAAGAGCTACAGGCATACGATGCCGCTCATGTATCGGTAGGAAAAGACGGGGATAAATCGGTTCTGATTCTTACCGCCGAACGCAAAGGGAATAAAATCTATTCAGGCAGGATCAATTCAAAAGGAAAAAAGAGTTTCAAGTATCGCAAGATAGAAGCAAGCATCAAGCTTCCCAAGACTAACGGCGGACTATGGCCTGCTTTCTGGATGATGGGAGACAACGACAAACAGTGGCCGGCATGCGGGGAGATTGATATTATGGAAATGGGAGAACAGAGCGGAATGGCTGCGGGCGATTCGGAAAAACAAGTGAACACCGCCATTCACTATGGCCCCAGCGCAGCGGCTCACGAACAGCAATACTACAAAGCCAATGTTGCCAACAGCCTACAAGACGGCAATTATCACACCTACTCCCTGGATTGGGATGAAAACAACCTGACAATATCCATTGACAACGTCAAGTTTCATACGTTCGACATTAGCTCGAACACATACTTTCATGACAACTTCTACATCCTGTTCAACCTCGCCGTGGGAGGTGCGTTTACAGGAATTACCGATATTAATAAACTGACGGGCCTGAAAGACGGTCAGAAAGTGAATATGTACATCGACTGGGTGAAAATATTATAGGAATCTTAAATATACATGCTATGAATATGGAAAAATGTAAGTATCTACTGTTTTGCGGAACACTCGCCCTTTGGATGGCGGGAAGTTTCCAGCAAGTGTATGCAGCAACGGAACCAAGTTCCCAAGCTATTCAACAACAAAGCAACAAGGTAACCGGAAAAGTGAGCGATGCCACAGGTCCCATCATTGGGGCTTCCGTAGTGGAGAAAGGAACTGCCAACGGAACGATTACCGATCTGGATGGAAATTTCAGTTTGAATGTAAAAGCGGGAGCTACGCTCGTTGTCAGCTACGTGGGTTATAAATCCGAAGAAGTAAAAGCGGGAAGAGGTCCTTTGAACATCACCTTGAAAGAGGATGCCAAAGCATTGGATGAAGTGGTAGTTACCGCCCTTGGCATCAAGAGAGAGCGCAAAGCGTTGGGCTACGGCATTGATGAAGTGAAAGGTGAAGCCTTGACCAAAGCGAAAGAGACGAATCTCATCAACTCCATGGCAGGACGTGTGCCAGGCTTGGTAGTCAGCCAGACCGCCGGTGGTCCTTCCGGTTCTACGCGCGTTATTCTGCGAGGCAGTACCGAAATGACCGGCAATAACCAGCCTCTTTATGTAGTGGACGGTGTACCTTTGGACAACACTAATTTCGGCAGTGCCGGCACAAACGGAGGCTTCGACTTGGGCGACGGTATTTCGAGCATCAATGCCGATGACGTAGAAAACATGTCGGTATTGAAAGGCCCTGCGGCATCTGCACTTTATGGTAGCCGTGCCAGCCACGGTGTTATCTTGATTACAACCAAGCGAGCCAACAAGGATAAAATCAGCGTGGAATATAACGGAACGCTGACTTTCGACACCCAACTTGCCAAATGGGATGAAGTGCAACAGATATATGGTATGGGAAGCAACGGTACTTATAGCTATGATGCCATATCCAACACAAACAAAAGTTGGGGCCCCAAAGCGGACGGTTCAAACATGTTGAAGTATTTCGACGGCGTAGAACGCCCTTTCCTCATTGTCCCCGACAATACGTCCAACTTCTTCCGCACAGGTATCACCGCCACCAACTCCGCCATCATAGGTGTGAACAGCGGAAAAACCGGAATTCGCTTTACCTATACGGATATGCGCAATAAAGACATTGTTCCCCAGACGCACATGAGCCGTGACATTTTCAACCTGCGCGCCAATACGTCTGCAGGAAAGGTAGACTTGGATTTCAGTGTCAACTATACACGGGAAGACGTGAAGAACCGTCCGGCTCTGGGCGACAGCAAGTCCAATATCGGTAAAAACCTGATGACCCTTGCCACCACCTACGACCAGGAATGGTTGCAAACCTATCAGACTGCCGACGGCGAATATTCCAACTGGAACGGCATGGATCCCTACAACGTGAATCCGTACTGGGATATCTATAAGAACTTCAACAAATCCAAGAAAGACTTGTTCCGCATGAACGGCAAGGCCGTATGGAACATCGACCCACATCTGAAACTTCAGGCAACGCTGGGTGCCGAACTCAACTGGTTCACGTTCGATGATTACAAAGCACCTACCACTCCCGGATTCGAAGCCGGAAGACTTCAAAACAGTGCTTTCCGCAACCGCATGTACAACTTTGAAGCGTTGGCTCTCTACAACAACCATTGGGGTGATTTCGATTTCAATGCTACATTAGGCGGCAATGTATATAAGGTGAACAACCAGACCACCGTTACCACCGCTCAAGACATGAAGATACGCGATGTCCCTTCATTGACGAGCTTCAACGAGATCAGTGTAGTGCCCGGCAGTTACCGCAAGCAGATTAATTCGGTTTACGGAGCAGTGAACGTGGGATGGAAACACATGCTTTACCTCGATGCTACGTTGCGTGGCGACCAATCGTCTACCCTTCCCACTGGCAACAACATGTATGTGTATCCTTCTTTCTCCGGTAGCTTTGTATTCTCCGAGCTGACAAAACTGGGCGACCTCCTGCCTTACGGAAAGGTGCGTATGTCATGGGCCCAAGTAGGTAGCGATACCGATCCTTATCAATTGGGACTCGTCTATACGAAATCCAAATATGCTTATCCCGGATATACCATCGGATATATCGATAACGGAACCATCCCCAACAAAGACTTGAAACCAACCAAAACAAACTCCGTGGAAATGGGATTGGAATTGAAATTCCTGAAGAACCGTATCGGACTGGATTTCACCTACTATTCTCAAATCAGTAAAAACCAGATTATGGGAATGGCAAGTTCCTGGACAACCGGTTACAACTATCGCTTGATTAATGCCGGCAAGATAGAAAACAAAGGTATTGAGATTGCCCTTAGCACACGACCGATTCAAACACGCGATTTTTCCTGGGACATTAATCTGAACTTCTCCAAAAACAGCAACAAAGTAAAAGAACTGGATGGCGAATCAGATATGTTTGAACTGGAAAAGGCGTCTTGGCTCGACGTTCAGGTGGCCGCTAAGGTAGGCGAGAACTTTGGTTCTATTGTAGGCCCGGACTTCCAACGGAACGAAAAGGGAGATATTCTGATTGACCCGCAAACCGGTCTGCCGCAATATGACAAGAGCAACCATGTATTAGGTAATGCCTCTTGGGACTGGACAGGTGGATTACTCACCAACTTTACCTACAAGAATCTCTCGCTGGTAGCAGTATTCGATGTGAAAGTAGGCGCCGACCTCTATTCTATGTCTGCCCGTGCTGCTTACGAATCGGGTAAAAGTCCGGAAACATTGGCAGGACGCGACGCCTGGTATCGCTCGGAAGAAGAAAGATTGGCAGCCGGCATTGCAAAAGGAGCCGATAACTGGAAGCCGACAGGCGGATTCGTTGCTCCGGGTGTCATCGACAACGGTGATGGAACATATCGTCCCAACGACATCTACATCAATCCGGAAGACTACTGGATGAGCGTTTGCCGTAATGCACCTTCTATGTTTATTTACGACAACTCATACGTGAAATGCCGTGAGCTGACGTTGAGTTACAATGTACCCAAATCCTGGCTGAAGAATGTAGTAAGCGGACTGACCGTTTCGTTCGTTGCCCGCAATCCGTTCATCGTATGGAAGAATATCCCGAATATCGACCCGGATTCCAACTACAACAATACCACCGGTATGGGACTTGAATACGGTTCGTTGCCTTCACGCAGAAGCTATGGTTTTAATGTAAATGTGAAATTCTAAAAAGATATATCATGAGACAATCTAAATACATCACAATCATCACGATGGCATGTGCCCTGTTTTTCGCTTCTTGCAGCGATGAATACATGGAAAACATGAATACCGACCCTTCCAAGGCCGCTACCATCGACCCGAATGCGCAGCTCACCACTGCCCAACTGCAAACGTACGGAGACCTTAGTATGATGGAAATCTACCGTAACTACCATTATGCATTCACCCAACAACTGATGGGATGTTGGAACACCACCAACTACGGCGGACGCCATACGCTAGACAATAATGAAATGAGCCGTATCTGGACATCGTTCTACACTCAATCCCTGAAGAATATCATTGATGCTCAATATCGCACAGCCGAAGATGCAGAGAAAGTGAATATCAACTCTGTACTCCGCATTTATCGGGTTTATCTTATGTCTATCATCACCGACACTTACGGAGACGCTCCTTTCAGTGAAGCCGGCCTGGGATTCCTCGAAGGAAAGTTCAATCCGAAGTATGACAAACAGGAAGATATTTACAACGCTTTCTTTCTGGAGCTGGAAGATGCCGTCAATAAAATCGATCCGACCAAAGATAAAGTGACAGGTGACCTCATCTATGCCGGTGATGTAACTAAATGGCAACAACTGGCAAACTCGCTTCGCCTACGTTTTGCCATGCGAATATCCAGTGTCAATCCTACAAAGGCACAAACGGAATTTGAAAACGCTTTGGCTGCCAATGGGGGTGTGATAACGGACGCCTCAAGCGATGCGCTCATCAAATACATGACAATCGCATTTAGTTTCGGACAAGAAGCTTACTCTGATTATCGCGGAAATTCATTGTCACAGTTGTTGTTCGGCAACGACCCCGCTAATAATCCAAGTTACCTCTGTTCCACTTTCTTTAATCAGTTATACAATTCCGGTGACCCCCGTACATTCAAAATTTCCCGTTGTTATTATGACGGGCTGATGAGTGCCACCAGTCCCGACAATCGTGTCGACATCACCCAAGAGATGATTGAAAAAGGGATTGCTTTCAGTCCGCGCGACCCAGGTGCCTACTCGTGGGAACCATGGCCTACAGGGTACGACAGCGATATTTGTGCGGAATTAGCCGTTAACAACCCTTCCGTTACAGCAACCATGGCTCGTGAAGTGGAACCCAAACTTGCCAATAATTTCCTAAAAAGCGACAATCCGGGCGTAGTGATGACCTCTGCAGAAGTGAAGTTCCTGATGGCGGAAGCTACCGTGAAAAAATGGAATGTCGGCAGTGTGTCAGCAGAAGATCTTTACAAGCAAGGAGTACGTGCTGCTATTGATTTCCTGACAGACAACTACGGTTGCACGGCTACTACTGATGCAGAGTTTGATGCATTCATTCAAGATAAAGGGGCGTTCGGACATACGGACAATCAGAAACTTGAAGCTATCAATACACAGGCCTGGATTCTTCACTTCACCAATCCTGCCGAATGTTGGGCAAACGTGCGTCGTTCCGGTTATCCGAAGTTGAAATCACCGGCAGAATATGGGTTCGGACAATACCTCACCGGTGGAACGGAAATTCCGGTACGTCTATGCTATCCTGTATTGGAATCTTCCTATAATAAAAAGAGCTACAATGAAGCCATCGAGCGCATGGGAGGAACAGACAATTGGCACAGCCTTCTGTGGTGGGATACTGAAAACTAACTATTAAACAATCATCCATTATGAAAAAGATATATATTGCACTATTTGCCCTACTCGCTGTAGGCTCCACATTTACTGCATGCACCGAGGAAGAACCGTTCGCTACGGTGACAGAAAATGATGATCCGCATATCCTTGCCCCGGTATTCCCTGACAGAACGAACGGCCAATTGGCTACATTCGCCAACATCAGTCGGGATGCGAACTTATCCATCGCGCTGACCGTGACTCCGAAAGATTACACCACAGTAACCTGGTTCATTGATGGGCAGGAAGTAGAATCGGGTACCGACTCCGACAAAGAAATCAACCGTAGTCTGAAAGCCGGTACGTATAATTTGAAAATAGAAGTGGAAACTGTGAAAGGGAAGAAGACTTCCCGTGAAGGATTGGTGGTGGTCAATCCGTTGGCTGATGACCCTCAATCGAAAGAAGTAGCCTTTGAGAGAATTGTATCTCCCGGTAAGACTGCCCGTTTATATGGCAGTAATTTACAGAACGTAACAGCCATCCTCTTGGGAGGAAACACGATCACCGATCCTACTTATGTTGAATCGGCAGACGAGAATTATCTGGAATACACCATTCCGACAGGCGTAAGCGAAGGCGATTACCGTATCGTTCTGCAAGATGCCGACGGCAATCAATATGGAGCCGACATGGTGAAAGTAACCAATGCTTCCCTTGTCATTTCGGGAGCTAACCGGGCTACTGCCAACGTGGATTGGACCATTTCCGGCATCAATCTCGAAAACATCGCTTCTCTAACCATTGGCGGGCAAACGGTATCTCAATTCAGCAACCAATCTTCTACAGAGATTACGCTGACTTGTCCGGATTTGTCTGATGGAAGCTATACGATGACAGGCAAGACCCGCAGCGGAGAGGCTGTGCAGTTCTTGAACGATAATATTACGACTACCGAACAGACTGTGACCGTATCTACCGAAATAACGCTTTGGTCAGGACACCATTACGTTTCGTGGGATAAGCCGGACGGTGATCCCAACAAAACTTTTGGTTTGATTCCAATGGATGTATTTGCTGGTATCACAGCCGGGTCGACACTGAAAGTAGTCTACTCCATAGAACCTACTGCCGAATATCATAAAATGCAGCTTGCCACAGGCTATTGGACAGGCTTGGCGAGTGAGATGGAATTTACGGAAAACGGTGAATATACACTGATACTAACACAAGACATGTTGAATAAGATTCAAGCTGAAGCCGGATTCTTATGTGTAGGACATGGCTATTATGTAGATTTGGTAACCGTGAAATAATGTTCCTAAGTAAGTTTAAAAATCATTCATACCATAAGTATCTGTCATTCTTCGGGTTAAAGCCCTCTGAATGACAGATTACATAAACGATGCTACTTAAAAACAAATCATAATGAAACTAAGAAATATTATATTAATGACCGCATCTATCGCAATGACTGCCTGTTCCAAACAGGCAGTTCCCACTGCCATTCCTGAAGACGCTAAAATAGAACAACAAGTGGAAGAGCTTCTATCAAAGATGGATCTTGACGCCAAGATAGGGCAAATGACCGAGCTTGCTATTGATGTATTAGGAGAGACGATAAATGGAGAATTCCAATTGGACGAGGCAAAACTCCACAAAGCGATTGCTGAATACAAGGTAGGTTCGTTTCTCAATGCTCCCGGCCCGGTAGCACAAAGCCCTGAAAAGTGGAACGAGATTATCGGTCGAATACAAGAACTGTCGATGGCGGAGATTGGTATTCCATGTATCTACGGCCTGGATCAGAATCATGGTACTACCTATACATTGGGCGGCACGCTCTTTCCTCAAAATATCAATATGGGTGCTGCCTTCAATCCGGATTTGACCTACGAAGCGGCACGTGTAACGGCTTATGAAACAAGGGCTAGCAATTGTCCCTGGACATACTCCCCCACTGTCGATATGGCACGTGATCCCCGTTGGCCGCGTGTATGGGAAAATTATGGAGAAGACTGTTTAGTCAATGCCATTATGGGCAGCACTGCTGTCCGAGGCTTCCAAGGAGATGATCCTAACCATATTCCCGCCGACCGAATCGCCACCTCCGTGAAACATTACATGGGATACAGCATGCCACGTACCGGCAAGGACCGCACACCGGCTTATATATCTGTTTCCGAACTGCGTGAAAAATGTTTTGCACCGTTCAGGGCTTGTGTGGAAGCAGGTGCACTGACTATAATGGTCAACAGTGGTTCCATCAACGGAAAGCCTGTGCACGCCGACCGCGAACTCCTTACACAATGGCTGAAAGAAGACTTAGGATGGGACGGAATGTTAATCACCGACTGGGCGGACATCAACAATCTTTATACCCGCGAACATGTGGCAGCAAACAAGAAAGAAGCCATCGAAATGGCAATCAATGCAGGTATAGACATGGCTATGGAACCGTATGATCTCAATTATTGTACACTACTAAAAGAGTTAGTGCAAGAGAAGAAAATACCCATGAGCCGTATTGACGATGCCGTCCGCCGGGTGCTTAGACTTAAATTCCGTCTGGGTCTGTTCGATCATCCGAACACTTTATTGAAAGATTATCCTCTCTTCGGCAGCAAGGAGCATGCACTTATCGCACTTCATGCAGCTGAAGAATCGGAAGTATTGCTAAAAAATAAAGATAATATTCTTCCGCTTCCTCAAGGGAAAAAGCTACTGGTAACCGGTCCGAACGCCAACTCTATGCGTTGCTTGAACGGCGGTTGGAGCTATTCGTGGCAAGGACATCTGACCGATAGATTTGCCGACAAATATAACACCATTTACGAAGCAATCTGCAACAAATTCGGAGCCGATCATGTCCGTCTGGAACAGGGCGTAACCTACAAACCCGAAGGTGCTTACATGGAAGAAAATGAACCGGAGATTGAGAAAGCTGTGGCCGCCGCCCGCAACGTGGATATTATTATCGCCTGCATCGGTGAGAATTCATATTGCGAAACACCCGGTAATCTTTCCGAACTTGCCATCTCTGCCAGCCAAAGCAAACTGGTAAAGGCACTTGCCGCTACAGGAAAACCGATCATCCTGATACTCAATGAGGGTCGTCCCCGCATTATCAACGAGTTGGAGCCATTGGCTGATGCAGTTATTGACATTCTATTACCCGGAAACTATGGTGGCGACGCATTGGCGAACATTCTGGCAGGAGACGTGAACCCCAGTGCCAAGATGCCTTACACATATCCGCGACACGAAGCAGCACTGACTACCTACGATTATCGGGTGAGTGAAGAAATGGACAAAATGGAAGGAGCTTACGACTACAATGCGGTAGTCTCCGTTCAATGGCCTTTCGGATACGGATTGAGCTACACCACTTTCGAATACAGCAACTTCCAAACGGACAAATCTTCGTTTACCACAGGAGATGGTTTGCACTTTTCCATAGATGTAACCAATACCGGTAAATATGCCGGAAAAGAAGTTGTGATGCTGTTCAGCAGTGATCTTGTGGCATCGCTTACTCCCGAAAACCGTCGGTTACGAGCCTTCAAAAAGGTGGAACTGCAACCGGGCGAAACCCAGACTGTCACTCTATCCATCAAAGGCAGCGACTTGGCTTTTGTCAATTCCGACGGGCAATGGGTACTGGAACAAGGGGATTTCCGTATGCAATGCGGAAATCAAGTAGTGACTATTACTTATAAGTAGGCATTTATAAGTAGGTATTTATAAGTAAATGCGCATTATTAATGTATACACTCCCGACAATAACTCTATGAGACACTGCGTTACTTTGTGGTGAACTCAAATTATCATCTAACCGGTTGAACAGCCTCAAACGGCTGTTCAACCAAATTTAAACAACCGCTCCTCTTGATCCAAACGACCGTATGTCTACAACAAAAAGACAATCGTTTGAGCCCAAAGGAGCGATTGTTTTTATCTGAAGGAAAGCGGCATTATTACAAAGGGTATTCCTCAAAAGCATACAAAATGGTAGATAAATAACGTTCACCTGTATCGGGTAATAATGCAACAATCATTTTCCCGGCATTTTCCGGTCGCTTCGCCAGTTCCGTAGCAGCATATACGGCTGCTCCTGAAGATATGCCTACCAACAAACCTTCCTGTTTAGCCAATTCACGACTCGTACGAATGGCATCGTCATTCTGCACCTGAATAATTTCATCTACGACAGAAGCCTTGTACGTCTTAGGAATAAACCCTGCACCGATTCCCTGAATCTTATGCGGACCTGGTTTACCTCCCGATAGTACCGGAGAATCAGAAGGTTCTACTGCCACAATCTTTATACTCGGATCACGCATCTTCAGCGCTTCCCCTACACCGCTAACTGTCCCGCCAGTACCTACTCCGGCCACAAAGATATCGACTTTCCCCTCGGTATCTCTCCATATTTCCAGACCGGTAGTCCGTAAATGCATGGCAGGGTTAGCAGGATTCTCAAATTGTTGTAAAATGACAGCTCCCGAAGTGACCGCCTTCAGTTCTTCAGCTTTGGCAATGGCTCCTTTCATGCCATCCGCACCAGGAGTCAATACTAATTCCGCCCCTAAAGCTTTCAGAAGATTACGCCGTTCGATACTCATGGTATCGGGCATCGTCAGAATCAGTTTATAGCCTTTAGCAGCTGAAACAAAAGCCAATCCCACACCGGTATTCCCACTGGTCGGTTCAATGATAGTTGCTCCGGGATGCAAAATTCCTTTCGTTTCTGCATCCTCAATCATAGCCAATGCTATGCGGTCCTTCACGCTTCCTGCGGGATTGAAAGATTCAATCTTTACAATCAGACGAGCTTTCAGGTCGTTACTTGTATTATAGTTACTAAGTTCCAATAACGGAGTATTACCTACCAAATCCGTCAATTTTCTTGCTATCTTTTCCATATATATCTGTTTTAAATTTCTCTTGTTTTAATATATGACAAAGATAGTGCGGATTCTGTTCAGGGTAAATACCATATATATGGTAAATTCATACCACATATATCTGACTTCTTGCCAGAACAATATATCATTTGAATCTCTTCACATAATCTGCAATCAGATAACATGCCGGACCGAGTACTTGACCATGATCGAATCCTTGCATTTCGTACAAAGTCACTTTCTTGTTACCTATACTTTTCAAGACAGCTTCCAGCAACGCATTTTCTTCATACCTTGCCGCCATCTCCAGATGCTTGTCCCCCGTAATCAACACGAGAGGAGCTGTTTCCTTACGAGCCTTATTTACCGGAGCATACTCATCAACCACCGGAATACCGTCAGGCAAACCGCGTTCCTTGCGAATAGTGAAATGTGTCACTGTCTGACCACTCACCGGAAGATAAGCAGCTACACTATCGGCATCTGCTCCGTATGCTGCCATGTACTTTTTATCCATTGCCAGAATCAATGAAAGATAACCTCCCGCAGAATGACCGGAAACAAAAATATGATCCCTACGACCACCATACTTTTCAATATTCTTGAAAACCCATGCCACAGCTTCAGCCGCATCTTCGATGTAAGCCGGATTCTTTGCTTTCGGACTCAAACGGTAATTCACCGTCACTACTGCAAACCCTTGTTCTCTCAATTCTTTTGGGACAAATTTATTTCCGCCTTCCATACCACCACCGTGAAACCAGACAATAGTTGAGAAATCCTTCTTGTTTTCAGGGTAATAAATATCCAGTTTACAACGTTCCAGACGATAGGTATCCGTTTCGGAACCAGAGACATAAGATATATCTTTGTCTGTGCGATAAGCATTTTGTGCTTGAGCAATGCAAGTACAAAACAAAAAGAGAAGAAAGCAAATCTTTTTCATAACCATATTATTCAGTGTACTTAATAAAAATGCAATATTACGAAATCTTAATAAGAATAGAAAAGGAAAATTACTCCAATAACTACCACTCCACAAATCAACCAAACATTTAAAAGAATAAAAGCGTAAAAATCTCACAATTTTTATTTATGTTTATGACCTTATTTAACGGAAAGAGCCGCATAAAAAGTCATATATAAATAAAATCATTAATGGACCAATAACAATAAAGAAACTATTAATCTATCTTTCTCTAATTACAACAGGACTATTGTCCACTATACAAGTATCCGTCCAAAAAGAAATTGCTCCAGGGGTTATTAAACTACAAAAGGGAGAAATTGACCCTTTCACCCCCCCCTATTCTCTATTTGGCGGAAAGCCTGTTATAGAAACTATGAAGTCACTTCCTACAGCCAAGTTACCTTTCGACATTCAAGAAATACAAATAAAAATAACAGATAGAGGATGCTTGATAGAAGCCCCCTTGGAAGACAATGAACAAATCTATGGCTTCGGACTCCAGTTTGAAACCTTCGGTCAACGTGGCTTACGTAAACGTCCGATAGTGAACGACAACCCTCTAAACTGACTCGGATATACACACGCCCCACAAACATTCTACGTCTCTACCAAAGGTTATGGCATTCTCGTCAATACAGCACGTTATACCACTTTTTTATGCGGATCCAACCAAAAAAACAGCAAAATATACAAAACGCGAAAACCCGCAAACATATTTCCACCACCACGGAAGACTTATATAAAAATAGAAGCAATGGAGACAAAGTTTTTATCGACATTCCTGGTGCAAAAGGTATCGAAGTATTCATTATCACCGGACCGGAATTACTTGATGTAGTGAAAAAATATAATCTTCTCTCCGGTGGAGGCTGTCTCCCCCCAATGTGGGGACTCGGATTCAAATACCGTGTGAAAGGAGATGCTATACAAGATTCTGTTATGCGTTTTGCTGATTATTTTCGTAACAATCATATTCCATGTGACGTACTAGGGCTTGAACCCGGATGGCAAACGGCTACTTATTCCTGCTCGTACATATGGAGTAAAGAACGATTCCCACAACACAAAGAAATGCTAGCCCAACTCCAGCAGAAAGGCTATAAGATCAATTTATGGGAACACGCTTACGTACACCCCACCTCTCCCATCCGAAAAGCGTTGGAACCTTACCTTTATACAGCTTTCCGCACATACCAGCAAGAGGGAATACCTCCTTTTCGCCCGCTGCTGATGGATGATCCCAAGGATGAACGTCTGCGCACCATCAGCGATCAATACATGATTGGCAACGGAATGATGGCTGCTCCCCTGTACGAGAATAAGAAATCACGGAAAGTTTACTTCCCGGAAGGAGTCTGGTACAACTTCAACACCAATGAAAAGTACGAAGGTAACCGTGAATATGAGATAACAACCGAGCTTAATCAATTACCACTCTACGTACGTCAAGGAACGTTATTGCCTCTTGCCGAGCCTGTTCCTTATATAAATACGCAGACCGTATTCAACCTGAACTGTAAAATATACGGCACTCCCACCGCTACTTGCTAACTTTTCGAAGATGATGGTGTAAGCTATGATTTCCAGAAAGGGCAATTCAATCAGGTTACGTTGAATGCAGCTAAGGGAAAGGTCAAACTTACAAGAACAAAAGGCTGCAAGATTAAGAGATACCAGCTCAAAGGCTACGAATTTATCAACTAGAGCATGTCTTTTTAAGAAGATATACTTACTATATAACTTTCTTGAAAGAATATTTTCACCAGAGACACAATACGACAATCTCCCGCCCGAATATGTACCCGAAAACACATTTCCAGACAGGAGATCCACCATTATAGACAACAAAGTCCCTCTCTAAAGTTTCTTGATGGAGAAATCGGCAAAACGGATTTCTTCATCGCGCAACTGGTCTTGCCAGCTACGGTTCTCGCCCAGATAGCGGTAGATACCCCATTTGGGGCGAAGTCCCGTACAATCGGTGCGCCACATATCCATCTTTTGGGGATCGAGTTTCAAGAGAACTTTCCCGTCTTTCACGCGCATGATAGTTACTTCATAAGAACCATCCTCACCGAAACGTGCTTTCTCTTCCACCTCTACCCAGTTACCGAGGAAGTCGGCCAAATCCGCGCTGGCAATAGTCGTAGTACTCTCGCCACGCTTATCATAGCGCACACGTAACTGTTGTCCGCTCTTACTATTCGAATAGGCAGTCAGAGTGATGAGCGGAGAACTGACATCTGCCGTACCGGATGCGTTGTCGATACCTTTCAACTGGTGAAGATGGGAGAATTTGGTAGTTGTGCGAAATCCTGCCGGCAAACAGAATTTCCAACGGAACACCATTGTCTCTCCTTGCTGGCCAACAAGGCTTTGCGGAGATTTATTATCCGTTTTTATTTCATTCCGCTGACGGTCTGTGATATTCGGCAGACCACGGTCGTCGTCTATCGCAGCATGAATAAAAAATGCGAATACATATTTGTTCAACTGATTGTCATGTACCTGCTGAATATGCTGGAAATGCTCCGTTTTATGTTCGCGCGAAGAATCGGGAGCCTCGTGGTCGTAGCCCGAGCGCTTTATCAAGTCGTACGTTTTCGCGCTGTTGCCATCGGCTATTAATGAACCGTCCACTTGCTGTCCCAGTTGTCCGGGCTTCGGCTGTTCCTTGTCGTCTATCACTTCGGATGAACTATTGGAGCAGGCAATAAAAGCAAAGAAGGTTAAGAATAAGATTCCTGTTTTCATACGGTTTATTTCATATAGGTAGTCAGGAAATCGACAGACTTGAAGAAAATCTCTTCCATCTTATCAGAAGTCTTTGAACTTACGTTGTGGTCATAATACTTATATGTCAGCAGGTCGCAGACGCCTCCTTTTTTCTTTAGTGCCGATGCAAACATTTCACTTTGCTCACACTCTACCGTCACATCACACGTGCCACACACCAGCATGGAAGCAGGAACATTCTTCTTTGGAATGAGATTGATAGGAGATGCTTCACGCAGGACTTTCGGATCCCGGTCACAGAAATAAGCGATGCGTTGAGCATCTTTTGTCTTCATGGTGATGGCAGCCTTTTCCAGGTCATAGATACCGGAATAGCCAACAAGTGCTTTCGTTCCGGGAACAGTCATGGCAGCAACTGCCGCCAAGTGTGCACCTGCAGAAGTACCCAGAAAGCCGACACAGGCAGGATTTACATTCAATTCGGCAGCATGCTCCTGCACGTATTTCACAGCATCCAGAATATCCTGAATGGAGACTTTCACGGTTGCGTCGGATTGCGGTGCCAGTGTATAAGAGACACGTACACCTGTAATACCCTTTTGCTTTGCCAGGTATTGAGACAGAGATCTGGACGAACCATTATCTCCACGTGCCCATCCACCTCCGTGGATGTAGACCACGAACGGAGCGGGTTTGTCAGTCTCTGCAAAGTCTACTGTGAGTATCAGTTCATAGTCCTTATGTTTCTTATACACGATGTCTTTGGTAGCCACTCCCTTATAGTCCTTGCTTTTCAGGCGGTCCGGCTGATAGGTATAAGGCACCATCACATCGGGAATGGTATTCACATCGATAAACTTCGCATATTTCTTTGCATACAGCAACGCATAGGAGCCGTCCTCATTCTGCGTCATCTTCATGCCATAGCGATTGGAAAATTGCTGCGGTTGCGCTTCCTGGGCAAGGCAAAAAAGCGGCAGCATACACAAACATAAAATCAGTTTCAATTTCATGATATCACTTCATTAGGTGGGATAATCTTATTTCTTCTTTAAAATCAGATATGGTATCGTTTCTACATCCGACGTACTGTATTTCAGTCCGATGCGCTTTGCCGTATCTATGTACTTCTGATTGCCCAATGCCGTTCCCGCTTCATAAAGAAGAATGGCGGCACGCGACTGGTCGAATGGTTTAATCTGCTTGAACTTCCAACTTTCGGGGTTCAGATAATAAGGATATAGATAGTCTACTGCCTGCGAAGCCACTTTGCCGTTGGCGGCCGGAGTATTCCACAAGTTGAGACCTATCTGGCTGGTGATCTGATTGGCTTCCATCAGAGCTTCGAGAGCAAAAGTTGAATAATGCAGGGAGAGCGTCCGTTCCAGTTCTTGGGGTAGTGAGCCGTCGTCGGCAATCTGTGCACCCATTTTGGGGAGGATACTTTGCTCGGCTACTTCACGGATGCGGTCGGTGCGGTCCAGATAGGCGAGTACCATCAGGTGAATGGCTTCGTACCACAGGCCATGATTGTTGGCAGCATGAGATTCTCTTTGTCCCTGTGTGCTGTTCTCCATCCAATAACAGAAAGCGGTAGCCCAGTCATCGAGCTTTTTCTTGTCCGAGGCAGTCCAGCTTTTCGAGCTTTCTATCAATTTGGCAACTCCCAGTGCACGACTGAAACGACGGGAGTCAATGAAGCCCGAACCACGCATATTTTTCATTCCCGGAACGGATTGTGCATAAGTCATGTTGGGGTTCATACCCAATTTCGGGTCGATAAACCATGTTCGTAAATGATCGGCACAGGCTTTGGCGTAGACTTCTTTTCCGGTGATGTAATAGAGTACGCCCAAACAGTAGGCAGCGTCGCCAAAACGGTTGGCATTCTCACGTTCAGGGTATTCATAAACTTCCGGGTTGCGTTCGCCATCCTTACGGATATAGGGAAGCCCATCTGTCTTCGTGGAGTCCGGCCACCAGTATGGGGATAGAGTCATATAATCCCGGGGGTCCTTGCTGGGAGGTAATTTCTTTTTAGCTGTTACCGACAGAGGAGACATCTTTATATATTTCTCTGCCGCCTTTTCCTGTAATTCGATGTACTGGATCACCTCTTTATCGCCTTTCTGATAATCGGTCTTCAGCTTCTCGAGCAATGTTGCATTAAACGGTCCCAACGGTGCCGCATTCAGTACTCCCCAACAAAGGCATAGAGCCCATATAGCAAAGATTCGTCTCATAAATGTATTCTTTTAGAGTAGTGGAGATGAGTGGTTAAGATAAGATGTGTAATGGTAAGATTAATAGTGAAGCAAGTAAGAGGTAAGTTAGCAAAAGCAGGTAATCAGGGAATAAGCAACCAAACAGTAAGTAGTTGATTATAAAATATTTGCTACTTAACTACTCACTACTTGATTGCTAAATCTTTACTACTTATACTAGCTCCAGATTCGGTGATTCTTCTTTAAGAGAAGAAACAACCACCGTTAATATCAATATTCGTACCTGTCAGGTAAGAAGATTCGGAGCAAGCCAGGAAGCAAACCAGTTCGGCAACTTCATCAGCAGTTCCCTCACGACGCAATGCGTAAGAGCCTTTCATACGTTCACGATTCTCCGGTGTATTGAAGCGGTCATGGAACGAAGTAGCAATCGTACCCGGACAGATAGCGTTGCAGCGGATTCCTTGAGGACCGAGTTCTTTGGCCATAGAGCGGGTGAATGTCATTACAGCACCTTTGGCAGTTGCATACATGGAAGCTCCGTTGCCACCACCGTCGCGGGCAGCCAATGAAGAGAAGTTTACGATAGAACCACCCTCCGGCATCATCGGAACTACCTCACGGGTACAAAGGAATACGGAACGCATATTGACATCCATCAGGAAATCATACCAGTCTTCATCCTGTTCGGTGATTTTCTTACGGCCTACGATTCCGCCTACTACATTTACCAATACATCTACCTTGTCACCAAAAGCTTTGTTGCACTCTGCAAAAAGATTCTTCACCGCAGCAGCTTTCGTCATATCACCCTGAACAGCGATTGCTTCACCACCCACGTTTTTAATCAATGCCAGTGTTTCCTGTGCATCGGCTTCATTATCAAAATAGTTCAAACAAACTTTAGCGCCTTCTGCGGCTAATTTTACAGATATTGCGCGACCCAGGTCACGTGCACCACCAGTTACAATAGCAACTTTTCCTTCTAATTTCATAATTGTCTTTTTTTAAATACGTTTATTTATTGATTTGTTTAATCTCTCCTACTGTCAGGAAGATGGAGCACAACGATAGTGGTACCAAAGCTCCCAACAGACTGAATAATAAAATCCAGTTTGTAATATAGCTGGCAAAAAGAATAGCCAGAATTGTACCCAACACAGCCGAAGCACCTCCCAGACCTGCCAAAGAACCTACCGACTTGCCGCTATGCAAATCGCTCGGAATGGTCTGCAAGTTCGTCATGAAGAACTGGAAGCCTCCCAATACCAGTGCCATAAAGAGAATGGCAACCGGAGCCGTGGTAGACATGATAGCTGCCAGAATGGACGGAATAATTATAAATCCACCAATCAGCATGGCTGCTTTGCGGGCATAGTTCACAGTCTTTCCACGGTTTATCAGCCAACCGGAATACCAGCCCCCGGCAACACTTCCCAAAGCCGCGCCCACATAAGGTACCCAGGCAGAGAACGCCACCTCTTTTATATTCAGATGGAATACGTCGGCAAGGTAAAGCGGCAGGAAAGTTACAAACATCCACCAGATAGGGTCGAGGAAGAATCGGCCGAGAATGACAGACCAGTTCTTTTTCACACGCAGCAGTTCGCCCCAGCTCTTTCCTTTATCTTCTGTCTTTATCTCCTTTTCGGGCTGACCGCTTAGAATATAAGTACGCTCTTCTTCCGTAATCCAGGGATGCTCTTTCGGAGTTGCCTTATTGATTATCAACCAGGGAATCAGCCAGATCAATCCCAATCCACCAACTACAATGAAAGTCAGTTTCCAGCCAAAAGCGATGAACAGCATCAGAATGATAATCGGAGCAAGAATGGAGCCGATGGAAGCTGCCGCTCCAAACAATCCCTGTGCAAAAGCACGTTCTTTTTGCGGGAACCATTCGGCATTACTTTTCGTAGTGCCCGGCCATGGGCCGGCTTCACCCAAGCCCAGCATCATCCGGAAAAAGGTCAGTGAGAAGATTCCTCTGGAAAGAGAGGCCAGCGCATCCGCCGCTCCCCATACCAGTACACTCCAGAAGAAACCTTTCCGACATCCGATTTTATCGTACAACTTGCCGGAGACAAGCTGGCTGATGCCGTATGCAATCATAAAGAAAATCGTAATCAGGCCGAGAATGTCTTTCGCTTTCTGCGACGCATCGGGATCGTTACGGTCTATCAGACCGAGGTCGATGGCGATACCCTCGCGATTGGTGACAAAGGTGACTCCGTTCTTCTCTTTCATCTGCACATTGGCTACGCTGACCGAATCGCGGTTTCCGTTGGCGGCTGTCAGGATATACTGGTCGCCCACCAATGCGGCGTGGTTACCTTTATCGCTCAACGCCTCCGCCTCGGGCAGAAGACGATAGTCGATATTAGCCACCCACATATAGTTGAGCGTGCCTCTATCCAGATAATTGATGATGGTTATCAACATGATTAACCCGATAACCACCCATCTAAGTCCTTTTACTTTCATGCGCCTAGAGGTTTAAGAAGTCTGCACGCACGGGACTAAAAGTATCAATCAGAATACCAGCTTCCAGGCAAACGCATCCGTGCCATTCATCCGGTGCTACATAATAACCATCTCCGGCAGAAAGAATCTCTTTCTTATCGCCGATGGTGAGTTCGAATTTACCGCTCACCACGTAAGTGGCCTGGCTGTGATAATGCTCGTGCATGGTTCCTACCGCACCTTTATCAAATTTCACTTTGACCATCATCAACTGTCCGTCATACGCCATAATCTGACGATTGACACCCGGAGCGGGATTTTCCCACTTCAAATCTTTCTCAAACTGAAAAGTTTCACTACATGTTTTCATACTTTCTATCTATTAATGGTTTGTTCTCATTTGGCAAAAACTCCGCAACGACCGTTCCAGTCGTAATTCTTTCCTCCAACGGACAAGTGATGTTTATTCTTTTTGCTGTCTTCTGCGTTGGCCAGACAGAGTGTTACAGAATGTCCACCTTTATATATAGCTTTGATAACGGTGTATTCGGCCGTATCCATCACCACTTTCACTTCCTCGCAGGAGGATGTCAGATTGTTGGAAGTCTCCATCACTACGTCATAATCTCCATGCGTTTCGATGGAAGTAGCAAACGTGTGATTCTTCTGTTCCTTTTCTCTGATTAGAAACACTGTCTCGTTTCGCAAATTGAAATCCGGATCATTGGCTCCCAGGCGAAGCATCTTTAGTTCTGTCCGGGGAGTGGTGGCCGCGCTGATGGTATAGAGGCGGTTGTCCTTGACAAAAGTGAAACTGGAGGTGTTCGTTTTCTCATTCTGTCCCCAGGCTTCCAGCCACAGATGCTGGTAACCGTTTTTTGTTCCGAGGGTTTGCAATCCGTTGCTTGCTTTGGTATATGGGAAATTCAGAGAAACGAAGTGCCCGTTATACCATAGCGGATAGTCGTATTGGTGTTCCTTGTCGGAGTTGGCCTGCAACACGTCCAGTATCAGCGGGAATTGCAGGAAAGGAGTAGTCACATACACCAATGTACGTTTCATTTCCACTCCGGAATATGCATTGGTTTCTTTGGCTACCATCACTTGGAAATGATCTCCGTTGAAATCACTGTAAATGATGTCCGAATGATAACGGGAAGACACTTTTATATCGCCGCCGAAATTGGACGTTTCATCAACCACCAGTGTGTTGTGTGCAATGGTCTGTTTGGCAAACGATTCGTTCTCACGTGTGTAATGTCCCTTATTCTTGGCTTCGATATTGAGAAAACGGGAAGCTCCGTAATCTGTCAGAATCTCGTTTCCATTATCATAATAGGCCATTGTGAGTTTATCGTAATGTCCGTGGCTAAGACCATGAGAAGTGGCTTTCAGGGTCAGGGCACTATTCAGTTTCGGGTCTGTCGAGCGAATCACGGCAATGCCTCCCTCGTCTCCTTTGCGTCCGTCGCGGAACACGCTGCTGCGATATACAATTGGAGCAGCTTCGCCACGGGCAATATCACGGGCTACCCGGAAACCACCGATTGTAGGCAGATAAGTATGCTGGTATTCGTTCGCTACGGAGAGCAATGATTTATCCGACGGATGGACATTGTATAGAATATCTGCAGCGTAAACCAGTTCCTGTGCGGAAAGTCCTTTCAGCAGGGCATCGTTAATATGGAAGAATTCTCCCTCATAAGATAGCTGTATCAACGTGGAAAGTGCTTTTGAGAGTATACTGTCGCGATAGCTGAAGATTTCCAGCTCCGGCAGTTTGTTTTCAATGCATTGGGCGAAGATGACGAAAGGCCAGATGGCATAACGTTGATAGTAGGCCCCCTCTGTGAAATAGCCATCGGGAGAGAATAGATAATCCATTTGACGGATGAATCCTCCGCGTTTGCCTGTTTCGTCGGAGCCATAAAGAGCTTTGTTCACGTAATCTTCACGATTCATGGCGAAACCAATCATACCTACGGCAGCCGTAGCCCAAGTGGCATGATTATGCATCTTGTTGAAAGTCTTATTGTTTGCATGGTTATCGCCCATACCATCCATGATGAAGTCCGCCATTGGGGCAAACAGATTCTTTTCGATGGTGGTGCGCTGCTTGGCCGAAAGTGTATGATAGATGCAATCGTATGCTACCGCTGTATGTACCAGCCATACACTTTCATTCAGCGTTTGCCAGAACAGGCGTCCGGGAACAGGGGAAAGTGATACGGGATGGAAACCCAGTGTGGGATAGAGCCTTGCATAGGCTTCCAGCATATCTGCTACGTAACGGGCGTATTTCTTGTCACCGGTCAGCTGATAGGCAACTCCGCAATGGAACATGGCATAATAGTTCGACTTATGCTGTTCGTGTACCACCCCGCCACCACCATCTGCCGGAATAGGAACGGAGATAGGAGAATTCAATGCTGCATCGGCTGCGCTCAATACTTCCGAGAGCGTTTTGTCGAATGCGGGCACGGTTCCCTTTCCTTCCCTCATCTCGTTCACTTCTTCCTGTGTGAAAAGAAGAGACGGATGTTGGGCAAACGAAAGGAGACATCCTCCCAAAACCATGAATATACAAATAATAAGTTTTCTCATCTAATCATTATTTTCTTGTTCCACTTACGATTACGGTTATTGCGGAAGCGAATTTTTTTTCAAACCAATAGAGAGTTTTTCCAATTCGCTGCCCGGCACTGGAGTATAATTGTATGCGTCGGCATTGATATATGCGGGACGGATATTATACATTTTTCCTTGTATAGCTTGGGAAGTGGTAGTTACCATTCTGCCGGAGTTCCACAGGTTACAGTTGGCTATGCGAACTTTCTCCCAGGTGGCCTCATCCAAACGGATGGTTGCTCCTCCGCGTCCGCTGTTGTCAAAATTACAATTCTCTACTGTCAGTACTTGTGGACCAATCAGGCGCATCACGCTTCCACGCTCTTTGTTACAACAGTCTGCGAAGTTACAATGTCTGATAGTGATATAAGGACCAGCCGTACTTTCATCACTTCCTCCACGATAAATATTGATAGGTAAACCCAGCAAACGATAGAAAGAACAGTTTTCAATCAGCATATCATCCGCATTGTAACGACCGATATCGTCTTTCTCGGCGGCATAGTTGATGGCATCTCCAGATAAGTCGCGGAAAAAGCAGTTTTTGATTGTCACACTCTTGGCGAAAGTGGCTTTCGTTCCTTTGATGGCAAAGAAGCCGCCCTCTCCGAAGTTCTGAAATTCGCAACCGTCTACTGTCAGTGTATAAGGTTGTATCATATCGGTGGCTGTAGAAATTCCCGCCTTAGCCAAGGCTTTACCGGGTTCCAGTACTCCGTCGAATGCGATATTCTCAATAATCAGTTCACCGCCATCGGCGATGGTTACCATGTTATCCGATTTCTCTCCGTTGAAACGAACCAACGGTTTATTGGCTGCGTTGGCAGCGCGAATTGTCAGCGGTTTATCGATGAACATGGCGCTTTGGATAGGATAGGTACCCTCAACCAGAACAATAATCCCACCCGGTTCTGCTGAACGAATGATTTCAGAAAGATCAGTTCCCGGAGCTGCGTTGTATTCCTTATGAGTCTTTGCAGATGGTTGCGCTACCCGGTTTTCAAACCAGGAAGCACCTTTATCCTTACGTATTGCGGCCTGATCCGGCAACTGGGGAGCCTTTAGTTTCTCCGTAGTAAATCCCGGAGCCGAATAGTTCTTTGCCAGTTGCACTTTATTGCCTTTGAACTGAATACCTGATACATCATCAACGGCTATATAAGGTTGAGACAGTTCCTTATTTATTATGATATTATCCGTAAAGCTCACATTGTCCGGTGCAAGGGTACGTTCCATGTCTTTGCCTGTGCCAAATTCGATATTTGTACAGTCTACGAAAGTATTACGGTACATCTTCACGTCAACTACCTGGCAATAACGGTTAGGCAACGAATTAGGTACGGCATCCATCACTCCCAAAGCAGAGAAGAAACGGGTTCCTGCCAGACCGACCAAGGTATTGTCATAAATCTGATGTCCGGCATTGACCACGCGAATACCGCCTGTGTTACGGAGTCCGTTGCCAATAAACAGGTTGTTATTAACCGTGTTACGGTCACCGTGTCGCAGTGCTACTACTCCTTCGCATTCCAGCAAGATATTGTTCCGAATCACATTATCGCTGGATTTTATAGAGATTACTTCCACTTCACCGGAACAGCGCTCGAACAGGTTATTTTCAATTACTGTGTTCGAGGAACTGTATGCCTGTTGGGAAGTTCCCACACGCATGGTTTCCGCACCGTTCGAGCCGTACACCGGCCTCTCTCCGAAATAATTATGGTCTATCTGATGATGATTTTCCAGACAACGCTCATCGTTGAGGATGACAATCAATGTCACCCCCAAATTAAGTTTTCCTGTCAATGAGCAATGATCTACACGGTTATGACGACCATAAAGCAAGATATAGCTGTAAGCCTGGTCCCGACGGGACGGATTGAATCCGTCTATCACGCAATTTGTCAGGCGACAGTGATTGGCCAGTTCCTGTCCGTTGCGGAATTCTACCACGGAACCTTTAGGAGCATATCCATCTGTAAAATGTAATCCACTGACAGACATCCACTCTCCTGCTATCCGCAAAGTAGAGCCTCCCTCAATCTTTACTTTTCCAGGATTCAAGGCTTCTATCTTGATAGAAGCTTTCTCGGTTCCCTTACCTGTCCACTTCAACTGCATGTCTTTATACTGACCGTCTTTGATATAAATCTGGTCACCCGGTTGTGCAGTCTTCAGACAGGAGGCTACTTCGGGAAGTGTCACATCATATCTCTTTGCAAAAGAGGTGAAGGGAAGCCCGATAAGTAAGGAGGCTATAATCGCTTTATGTATCTTTCGTGTCATCATTGGTTATTGAACTTTTGAGTAATCGTAGTCTTTCTTCTGCCAGTACATATCAAATTCAATGGAACTGGATGAAGGAGCATTGGTGTTATTGTACATTTTAAAGTCAATCGTCTTTATATGCAGTAATCCAATACGTTTCACGTTATCAGCGACATTAGACGTCGAACCATTTACATTATAATATAATATAAGCAAGACGGCACCTACATCCACTTTTTGCTCTTTTCCCACTTCAAAAATACCAGGTGCCCATACATCTGTGTTTATTGATGTTTTCATGCTCGAAATACTAAATCCACGACAAGTTTTAGCTTCAACATCTATCGGGAAGGTAGTTTCATCAATATTATCCAACGTACCGTTTTTCACTTCATCTACTAATGCTTTATAACCGGACTTAGTTGGGTCTAAGTATAAGAAAGTCAATACCGGAGTACCATAACAGTTACCATTGATTCCTGGCACCCTATTCTCATCTGCCGAATTATTTATCATATAAAAATTCTTCAACTGTCCATTAGAACCCGCCGGGCTATTGATTTGCAATGTTCCTGCATTAACACCCGAGAAGAAGAAATAAGGATTCACAGAATTATATTCACTTTCAGAGACAGCCGGTTTATTATTTGCAGAACAAGTTGTAGCCTTGTATTGGTAAGATATTGGATCTACTTTTGTTCTCCAATCCGCATTTGCATACACTAATCCAGTTTCCGGAGAGAAGAATGAAGATAATTCTTCTACGTCACGGCCTTGTGCATATACTTTCTTGTTCTCCCAGAAATAAACGAAAGGCACTTTGACTACAAATGCATCTGTCAGAGTATGCACCTCACGTCCGTCAAAATAAGAAATCTTCAATGCCATCGTATTATCTCCATCCACATAGTTTTCCGACGAAGGTACGGCAAATTTCAGTTCATTCTCTGTTTGAAGAGCAATATTACATTCAATGGTTCCCAACATTACTTTATCAATCTTATTCAAATAAGTACCATTCAGAACGACTATATCTCCTATGTTTGCTGGTTCAAAAGAAGAAGTAGTAACATTCGGTTCATAACGTGCCACGGTCATCTGCGGTGCAGATTCAATCGGAGTTTCCACCTGTGACGCACCATTGAAATATCTGAATGTAATAGCAGCTTTATCACTTTCTACATAAGGAATCTTCACTAGGATTTCATCCTCATTCTGCGAAAGTATGCTAGCCTCGTTTCCAGTAGTATGTCCTTCAGCTGTAAAAAGCACAGCACTGATTACGTTCATATGGGAACCTGAAATCAACAGTTTATTACCCATCTCTATCTCGGTAGGCATTCCCGTTGAGGAAATAGTGGGAGCCGGATATTCAATGGTAAAATTGCCTTCTGAAACTCCTTCGCCAACTGAATTACTTAATACAATTTTTCCGCTCTTTGCATTACCGGTCACTTTGAGTGATAAACGCTCATTGGACACTTTTTGAAGTATCGTGACTTTCTCCCCTCCAATTGTCGCACTGACCACATCGTCCAGATACTCTCCGGTAACTACGATTTCACTTCCGATGCTTCCACTCTCCGGTGAGAAAGAAACGATTTGTGGCGCACTGACCACAACGTCTTTCATGGATATAGAATCACAACTGGTCCAAAAGATAACACATGCAAATAAGGATGCAAGGCGCCATTTTCTATATTGTTTCATATTCGTATTCATTTTAAGAGATTAATAACCCGTATTCTGTGCAATATCCGGATTGATGTTGATTACACTTACCGGAATCGGGAGGAATGTCTGCCAATCAGCAATATCATTCACGACATAAGTATATTCCGAATAGAAAGTCTCACTTTTGAAATAATTATTCACTGTTTGAGCAGCCGTACCCCAACGGAGCATATCGAACCAACGCTGGTTTTCAAAAGCAAGTTCCAGTCTTCGTTCATTACGTACGGCTTCTCTGAAGTCATAACGGTTAGAAAGATCGGCCAATGTATAAGTTGAAACACCGGCACGTTCGCAAATCATATTCAGATATTTCAAGTTATCAGCAGACGGACCCGATATTTCATTCGTCAATTCTGCGTACAACAATGCGATATCGCCTACACGGATAATCGGCCAGTCACTCTCACCATCATACTGCGTAGACACAGGATTTGTGTATTTCTTGCAATAACGACAGTTACCCGTAGTCACCCATTCTTGAGTAGTCGAGTTAAAGTACTTTTGGGCAATATTTACATCCAGGCGTTTGTCTGTTGCACCTCTCATTGTATAGGCAGTAATGATATTATCACTTGGAGTATTATAACCGGAAGAAGTTCCTATAATCACATTTGCACCATTATTGACCGGAGCAAACATATTACCGAACGGAGAACCGAGTCCTACATTACCCGAAAGATAACGGGCTGCAAAAATGATTTCCTTGTTCATCTCATTTGTGATGTCGAATATCTTATTATATGCTACCAGATCAGCACCTGTCTGCGGATTACCTACGGCAGCACTTTCAAGTACTTCCTTGCATAACTGTGCGGCGCGGGCATACTTGGCGTCTCCCGATTTATAATGAGTCGCATACACTTTTGCCAACAATGCTTTAGCAGCATTTCTGTCTGCACGCCCCATATCTGCATCCGCCATTCGTTCAGGCAACATTCCATTATCAAGAATCCGTTCCAGATCACCCTCAATCAGTGCATAAACCTCTTCTACCGTAGAACGCTGCATATTACGGGCTACATCTGACGGAACCTTGGAAGTAACTATAAACACAGGCCCCCATAAACGAACAAGATTAAAATATTCTAAAGAACGGAGAAACAAAACCTCTCCCTCATATTGATTCCGGGTAGTTTCATCTTCTACCACATCAAGATATGAAATCGCATTATTGACACGGGCAATCGTTGCATAACAAGAATTCCAATACTCTTCCACCCATTGGTGCTCTGCCACGATAGTTCCCTGGTCAAGCTGTTCAACCAATTTCGTAGTGCTGGCGGAAGAACCAGTAGCATACATACGTCCATTATCCGAACGTAATTCAGTCATTGCCCATTCATAATACATCACGTCGTGAAGAGAATTATAGCAACCAAGTACCAGATTATTCACTGAAGAAGCATTTTTCACATATTCATCCGCAGCAACTTCCGAATAGGGATACTTGTCCAAATCACAAGATGCAAACAGTAACGTTACTAACAGTAATCCTATATAATTTACCTTTTTCATCGTTCACTTTCCATTAAAAGTTAATATCAAAACCTGCGGAGATAGTACTGGTCAAAGGGAATCCACCGCGCTGATATCCCGAAATCATAGAGCTTGAGTATTGAGAAGAAGTCAGGCGGGATTCCGGATTGATACCCTTATAACTGCTTCCCCAAATGTAGAGCAAGTTGCTACCGGACACATAGAAACGTACACCCGACAGTTTCAACTTACGTGCAGCCGTACTTGGCAATGTATATCCCAATGTGAAGTTTCTCAAACATGCATAAGAAGCATCCTGCAAAGGATAATCAGTCAAACAGATATCATATCCCAACTTCAGATAAGGCACTTTTCCGTTACCCGGATTTTCTGCACTTACCCAACGATCCTTGGTGTAAGCTTTGTTCCATTTCACTGTCTCATTGTAATAAACGTCACCATTGTAAACGTCAATTCCCTGTACTCCCTGAATCAGGAACGAAATATCAAAATTCTTAATCTGGAATGTGTTCGTGATTCCCCATGTAAAATCCGGATACGGATTACCCAAAGGAACACGGTCTTCAGGAGTCAACGAACCGTCATTGTTGGTATCTACAATACGCAATCCACCCGGTACGTCATTCGAGAAGTGAGGATTCGCATTGATTTCCTCCACACTATTCCACACACCATTCGTTTTATATCCATAAAACTGAATCAACGGTGAACCAACTTTAGCAATGTAACACTCGCTTCTTTCCCCCTGATTGATAACCTGTTGTTCACCTCCCAATTCCAGCAATTTATTGCGCGACAAGGAGAAATTTATATTTGTATCCCATGAAAACTTACGATTCTTGATATTGTGCGTATCAATCTGTATTTCCACACCCGAATTACGTACCTTTCCAATATTATTCCAATAATAACTATATCCGGTGAATGACTGTGTAGGCTGCTCAAACAACAGAGCACGAGTCACAGAGTAATAAGCATCTATCGAGAGATTAATCCGGTTCTTGAAGAATCCCAGATCCAGACCATAGTTGAATTCATCTGTCTTCTCCCATGTAATGTGAGGATTGGCAAGCGAAGAGGAAATATTTGCCGAACCATTTACCAGTTGTCCATTACCGGTACCTGTCACATAGTTCGCACTGTTCAATACTTCAAGAGCTGCATCATAACTGATACGGTTATTTCCCGTCACACCGTAAGAAGCACGGAGTTTCAAATTAGAAATAACTTCGATATTCTTCATAAACTTCTCCTCATTCACACGCCAGCCCAACGATACAGAAGGGAACCAGGCATTGCGATTTCCTTTCGAGAACAAGGAAGAGCGGTCCAGACGTAAAGAAGTAGACAAGAGATAACGACCCAAATAACTGTAATTGATACGTCCCAAATAAGACTCCAATACCACATCCGGATAACGGAAAGTTCCCGTACCATCAGTATTCCCATTCCCTTTACTTGCCAATGAATAAACAGTTGCCGCATTCAGCGTATGAACATCATCGGTAGCAAATCCTGTTGCAGTCATAGCTACTCGCTGGTTGCGAGTGGACTCCACAGTATAACCCAACAAAGCATCAATGCTATGAGCATTATTTCTTCCGAAATCAATGTGATAATTCAATGTATTCTCGCTCAACAAATCCACATAGAGTGTGCTAAAATAAGTAGCTCTGCTCTCTTCTTTATCTTTTGTCGCGTCTTTATTACCATAATAGTAAGACGGGCTAAAACGGACATTCAAACCATTGGACGTCTTGAATTGCAACCCTTTACAAAGATCAATAGTCAGATACATACTTGCCAAACCCTGCATGGACTCACTCCAACGAGAAGTATTGGCCATCACACTACGGGGGTTATTATTGGCTGACGAGAAAGGAGATGATTTCTCCAGCGTCGGATTTCCCTCCGCATCCGGTGTACCGGTAGGAGTCATGATATTATTGAAATGACTACCTCTTGCAAAACCTGAATACCCTGTCATTTCAGTACTCCAATCATTATGATAAACAGGAAGAAAAGACGGAGTACGATAGAAATCTATGAAATTATTTTTCGGACGTTCTGTTTTGGTATAAGTTCCGGATAAGTTGACCCCTACACTAACAATATTCGAGAGTTTGGCATCCAATTTCGTACGGAAATTCAATTTATCCAATGAGTTCTGCAACATCACTCCCTCATCTTTGGTATAGGCAGCCGAAATAAAGTACTTCGTTTCTTTACGTCCACCGGAAACGCTCATCTGCACATTGGTAATACCTGCCATATCGCGTAATCCCTCTTTCTGCCAGTCGGTAGTCCCCATCTGACTTTCCAGATAAGCAGCGCCACGAGCTGCCGCCGGTACAGACGGGCCTCCCATTTCTGCTTCCTGCGTCAACAGATTCAACCACTCGGAAGAAGTCATCATATCGTGCAACTGATAAGCATACTTAAATCCCTGATAGAACTTGAACGAATATTTCGGTTTATCGGGAGTACCGCTTTTGGTGGTTACCATGATAACACCATTTGCCGCACGTGACCCGTAAATAGCGGCAGAAGCCGCATCTTTCAATATTTCAATAGACTTCACATCTGCCGCATTGATAGATGAAAGTCCACCGGCTACCGGAAAACCATCAATAATCACCAACGGCTCACTTTCAGCCGAGATAGAACCTGTTCCACGGACACGGATAGACGGTGTCACACCGACTTCAGACGTTTCATTAGAAACGGTAAGTCCGCTCATAGAACCTTGCAAAGCAGTAGTCATATCACTCACAGGAGCATTAATCAGTTTCTCACCTTCCAATTTGGAAATCGAACCCGTTAAGTGAGACTTAGCCTGTGTACCGTAACCGATTACCACCACATCATCCAACATCTTCGAATCTTCTTCCAATGTCACATTGACAACGGTGCGTTTGCCTACCGCCTCTGCCTTATCAACGTAACCGATATACGAATAAACCAAAATGGTCTTTGAGTTAGGAACTTTAATGGAGTATTTACCTTCAGCGTCTGTCACAGTACCTGTAGGAACAGCAGCATCTTTAATTGTCACTGAAGCCCCGATTAACGGACCTTGTTCATCTATCACCTTACCAGTAACTACATGCTGGGAGTAAACGTTCAATGCTCCAACTAACAACAAGAGCACCAATACGACTTTTTTAAAATGCAGAAGTTTGTTCATAGATTAGCGTTTTAATTTCTGTGACAAACGTAGCAATTAAAATTGGTAAACCAAAATTTTGGTCTACCAATTATCTTTTATTAACAATACCAAATAAACATCTCATAAACAGTATATTATGCGTACCTCTTTATAAAAAGGGAAAAGAATATTTTTGCTATAAAGCTTTACTTTGAAAGATAATATTCGTACTTTTACACCCGAATTAAGAAAGAAAACCTTTTAAAATTTTTATATCTTATGAAGGACGAAGTAAATTCGCAACCAGTTAAACTTGTCATCGAGCACATAAAAAAACAAATCGCAGAACGTCAAATTCTGCCTGGTGAACGTCTACCGTCTGAACGGAAATTATCGGAACTGCTGAAGGTTAGCCGTTCCCATGTTCGTGAAGCTTTGCAAAAGATGGAGTTGTATGGTATTGTAAAAACATATCCTCAAAGTGGAACAGTGGTTTCCGAGTTCTCCAAAGATCAATTGGATACCATGATTACCGATGCTTTAAAGATAAGCAAATATGACTTTTCCAGTTTGGTATATGTGCGCGTTCTGTTAGAGATCGAGGTCTGCAAACTGTGTGCATCAAACCGTACAGAAGAAGATTTGGAGAATATTGAAAAAACACTTATCGAATTGGAAGAAAAGTTCGACACAGAGCTTCGCGTTGAGAAAGATTTTGCTTTTCATCAAGCAATTGCACAAGGTGGGCACAATCCGGTAATCAGTTCACTCTTGCTTATCATTACTCCTGATATATTAAAATATTATCAAAAATATAAAGTCTGCGCTGTTCCACAAAAAACAGTTCATGCAGAACATAGAGAGATGTTGCAGAAGATAAAAGATAAAGACAAGGACGGGATGAAAGAGCTGGTACTTCGCCACTTGTCCAACCTGATTGATTTTGCAAAATTATCTGCTAAAGGAGATATTCCGGAATTCGAATACGGACATATCTAAAGCATATCTATCAATAAAATATTCCTGTGAAAGCGGTATTAAGGTTTAATAAAAAGTAAAGGCCTATATAATGATTATATTCAGGATAATATCATACTTAATTTATTATGAGATTATTATAAAGAAAGTATGATCAATTATCCTGAATATATTTTCTAAAAACAATGTCAATCTATAGCCGAACATTCAAAACCGAACGCCCTTCTACCGACATTTCTTTAGACACATACCCCTCTTTGGAGAAAATCAAAATATCATCAGATGCAACTTGTTTCAGCAGGTATTCCCCTTTCTTGTTAGTTACGGCTAATTCTGTCTTATTTCCCATCGAATAGATATGAACTCCTTCTACCGGAGTGGCTTGTACATCTCTAACTACCCCACGCATTGTTATCTTTTTACCTGTTCCAGTCTTAACCTGATTCTGTTTCATGCTCGACACAGACACTGCAGTAACAGAAATATCTCCTACCCCTATTACTTGCTTCTGCAAAATGCAATCTGAAGCATTTCCAACCTGAATCTCAAATTCCCCAGGTTCGAGGAAAGGGATCCCCTCCTTATCAATCAAATATAATTCAGATACAGGAACTTTTAGTATTACTTCTTTTTGTTCCCCCGGTTTCAGTTCCAGTTTGGCAAATGCTTTCAACTGTTTCACTGGAGTCACAACAGAACTTACCAAATCACGAACATACAGTTGCACCACTTCTTTGCCCGTTCTTTGTCCTGTATTACGAACCTGTACTTTTACCTCTATAGTATCTCCGGAAGCATATATATTCTTGTCACATTCCATTTTATCAAAAGAGAAAGTCGTATAACTCAACCCATGCCCAAAAGCCCACAATGGTTCAGGAGATGAGAAGACATAGTCACGACCGGATTGTTCATAACTGCCGGGACGTTTATAAAATCCCTTATCAGAAGGCAAATGATTATAATACACCGGTAAATGCCCTGCACTTTGGGGAAAAGAATAAGTGAGATGTCCCGATGGATTCACCTTTCCGAAAAGGACATCAGCAATAGCATATCCTTCCTGTTCGCCGCCATACCACTGTGCTACAATGGCAGGAATATGTTCTTTCTCCCAAGAAATGGCAAAAGGCTTGCCACTCACCAAGACCAATATCACCGGTTTGCCAGTAGCATAAACCGCCTGAATCAAATCACTTTGTGCGCCAGTCAGACTTAAATCGCTTAAATCAAATCCTTCTCCGCAATTCGTACGCGTATAGTCACGAGCTAATGAAGCACTGGAGCACCCGCAGAAAATCACAGCAACATCACTTTTCAGCGTTGCCTCCACTGCTTCCCCGATACCTGTGGTATCACGAGACATCATACTACAACCAACAGCATGATTTATTTTAATTTTCTCTCCCACCAACGCCTTAATTCCTTGTAATGGAGTTATTCCATCCTTATTATCCCGACTCCATGTATAATCACCAAACTGTACTTGATCTGCATTGGGACCTAAAACAGCAATAGAAGTCAATTTATTCATATCCAGAGGTAACAGATTATTTTCATTCTTCAACAGTACGATAGATTCTTCCGCTATCTGACGAGAAAGTTCTACACTCCGGAGAGAATGCATTCCACCGGAAGCCGCATGCTTATCCCCGTATGGATCTTCAAAAAGTCCACATTCGAATTTAGCAGTCAGTACCCGACGAACAGCTGTATCTATATAAGACTTATCCAGCTTTCCTTCTTTTACTAACCGGAATAATTCGGGATAACACTCACTGGAAGCCTCTACATCCAACCCTGCAGTCAGTGCTTGTATTGCGGCCTCCGCTTTATTAGCTGCCGTATGATGAAAAGTCTCCAGCATTTCTATAGCACCCCAATCCGAGTACACATATCCTTTAAATCCCCAACGGTCCCTTAATATATCAGTTAATAGATACCGGGAAGCGGAGTTCGGTATCCGGTTCCAGGAGTTATAAGTAGACATGACTGCATAAACAGGTAAATGCCGCAACACCATCTCAAAAGGTTTCAGATAAACAGCATGCAAATCATATAAACCACAATCCACAGAAGCCAGATTTAGCCCACCCAACGGATTCCCGTGTGGACCATAATGTTTCAACATGGGAGAAATGCCACTATCAAGATATCCTTTCACTTCTGACTGCGCAAAGATGCCACAGAGATACGGATCCTCTCCATAAGATTCCTCTACTCTCCCCCAACGCAAATCACGTACAACGTCAATGCACGGGGCTAATACCTGCCTCATTCCCTGTGCATGTAAATCATCGGCAGTCATACAAGCCCTCCGATAAGCAAGAGCAGGGTTAAACGTGCTACCGAGAGCTATATTTTGTGGAAAAATGGTAGAACCTTCATGTGCAGAGCCATGCAAAGATTCGGCTACAGTAAAGGCCGGAATACCGAGCCTGGTACGGGTAAGCATATATTCCTGTATTTCCCGCATACTACTCCGACAATTCTCACCCGTCAACGGAAAACCTTCCACAAATCCATATCCTGTTTCTCCAACAACAGCGGTTAGCTTTTCTTTATCCAACGTTTGTTCATTGAAAATGTCCCACGAATGTAAATGACGTATCTGTGCAATTTTCTCTTCCAACGTCATACGCTTCATCAAATCATCCACCCGTTGTGAAACAGGCAACCCGGCTTGCTGATAAGGAAACGGCTGTGCATTAACAACTGTTGCCAATAAAGTCAGAAAAACTCCTGACAAGAATCTCTTTTTATTCAATGAGGTTGCTATGATCCTCTTTCTCATCGTATATCTATCCATCATTCCTATTATTATCTAAATTCTACAGATATTCCGTACATTTTATCAATGTACCTGCAACTGAACTATTATATTGGCTTTAAGGTTATATAACAGGGACGAAATAGTTCAGTTGCAGCAATCTCTTCTCCCTGAATTCTGATATCAAATTCACCGGCAGGTAATGTCACTATACCTACCGTTTCCGTTATGCAATTACCATTACTCACTTTCTTTACCAACTTTTTGCCCGCTAAAGTAATCGAATACACTCCGGCAGCTCCGCTGCTTGCCTTGCGAATCTCCTTTCCGGCATCACCCTCCACTAGTTCATCCGCATATTTGGGTGCAGGAGCTACATAAGTAATACTCACTTCAAAAGTCGTTGGCTTATCCAAACGAACTGGCCAAACAACCGCATCCTCCCGTCTCTTCATATTCTGCACGCATGTAGACTCCACTTCCTCACCACCATAGCGGGCACCACCCTCCAAACGAGCGTCAAATGCACGTAACTTATCCACTTGCTGTGTATACGAAATACGACGACGAGTATCCGCTTTCAACTCTCCTTCACATTCAAGAACGACCACTGCATCAACCGTATCAGGACAAAGGGCCGGTACATCAATCATTATATCTTTTCCCATTCGCGCCACTTTCAATGTTCGCTGCGGATTACCCTGCAAATAAGCACCCTTTACCTCCGTCAACAAACCACCTACACACAGCTTCCCATCACGAGGCCAATCGAAGACATGCAAAAACAACTTATTCTCCTTACAGGTAGATTCTCCCCAAGACTGTACCGCTAACGGAGTAGCCTTCGTTCCACGAATAGAAGCTTCTCCGTTCACTTTCCACCAAGCAGCTATCTGTTTCAGAATATCCAAATCCGGAGCACTGAACTTTCCGGTTCCCATCGGACCAATATTCATCAGAATATTTCCTCCGCGTGCTGCCGCCTTCGCCATCAAACGAACAAAGAAAGAAGCCGGTTTGTACTCCTGATCGTTTTCATTGTAGGCGTAAGAATTGTTCGTAGTCGGAATACCTTCCCAGTAACTATCTCCATAATGGCTGAACTCGTAAGGACAATCCGCAGTGTTGTAATAATCATACCTGTCGAATCCGGAAATGGCACGCCCATTAATAATGATATCAGGAGATGCCTCACGCGTCGCTTCTACTATACGAATACACTCTTCTTGTGGTAATTTATGAGGTGTATCAAACCACATAATATCAGGATCATACATTGCAATCAATTCACGAATTTGCGGAATAGCCTTCTCATCTACATATTTTCGGGCAACAGGCAGATAATCTTTTCTCGTCTCCCACCAGTCGCGGCCACCTAGCAACTTGTCACCTCCGGGATTGTCATAATCCCAGTCATTACCTACACCCTCTTTCTCACCCCAATCAAATGCATGTGAATAATAGAAACCAAATTTAATTCCTGCCTTACGGCAAGCATCCCGCAAGTCCTTCATCGGATCACGTCCGAAAGGCGTTGCCTTCACAATATTATAATCACTCACTTTCGAATCGTACATTGCGAAACCGTCATGATGCTTCGACGTAATGATAAAATATCCCATCCCTGTTTCTTTGGCAATACGTACCCATTCTTCCGCGTCAAATTCTTGGGGATTGAACGTACCTGCCACCTTTTCTTTATAAACCTCTACCGGGATACGAGCCATTCGTTGAATATGTTCACCATACCCGCCATACTTCTTTCCATTCCACGAACAACCCAAAGATGAATAAACTCCCCAATGAATAAACATACCGAAACGCGCCTGCTCGAACCATTGCATACGGCTATCCAGTTCTTTCTTATCAGGAATCAGACTGTTCAATGCAGAAGCACGGCGTTTTTCCACCGCAGGTGAAAAACGTTGCGTCACACATTTACCACATTCTTTCCCTGATGGCAAAGTAATGTCAATAGCCACATCTCCAATCTCTACTTTTACCTGTTTCAAATGAACATTCATAGTCGGGTCTGTCACCGAAACGGAGTATTCTTCTCCAATACGTTCAATAAGCAAAACACAAGGTACAGACGTTTTCACAGGTAAACCACTCCATTGAACAGTTTCATCGGCTCTATAAAACACCGCTTCCAACACTTTCTCGTCAGCCGACTGCACTGCCTGTACCAATGTGTCATTCCGAAGAATATCAAATGGATTCTCCTGTGGAGGAAGCCCCTCACCTGCATATACCACATACCCATATACGTCATTCTCAACATTCCGTCCGTGATCAACCCAAACTCGCAGCAAATCTGCCTGTACAGGAAGATTCTTTTTCCCCTTATTCACTAAATTCCTCTTTACCCATTCATTAGGCCTGGACTCACAAAGGAAAAAGGATTTCGAACTAAGTTCGGACAACGGGGCATAAGCAAATCCTCCTTCCTGTAATATCCAAAGCGGCTTTCCTTTCTCTATCAACGAATGGATGCCGGAAGAAGGTTGCCATCTCTTTTTCCCATCATAGAGCGTTACTTTCCCCTGATGGGCAGTCTGTTCGATAGAAGTACGTATATTTCCTTCCTGTTCCGGTTGCAAATTAGTAACACCCGCACCAAGAGCAATCAGATAGTCACCCAACATAAAATAAGACTTATAAGCCCTTACACCGAAAGCCACCGGATTCTCCATTTTCACATCCTTTTCTTTAGAAGTAGCATCCATCTTCTCGAAAAGATAACCCGCTACCGCATTCCCGCCTCCATCAGTAGCCGCTCCTGCAAAATTGTACTTGCTGCAAAATCCTCTCCAATTGGTAATTGGTTTCAGCCGCCGTTCTCCTTCACGGGCAGTCACTCCGGGCATAGCAGTCAGATCCATCGCTCCGATAATCTTCCGGTACTCATCCCCTTTACGTTGAAAAAGAGTGAGTCCGTCGTTGGTATAAATATTAAACTCATCCGCAAAATTACCGGCACTCTCCAAACCATCACAACGACTGGATGCCATATTAACCATCATATAATAATCAGGAGTACGTTTTATCAAATCGTCATTGTTATAAAACCAGCGTGTACCGTTATAACGACCTGCCGGATACCCTTCCATACGGATATTATTTTGTCCCGCTTCTTTAATGAGCTGTTTCAGCTCCCGAAGTTCACTATCCGTAAACGAAGCAGGCCATCGCTCAACAGACGCTTTCAACATCTCATAATAAGGAATATGAGCCGGTTTTCCTTCGTAATACACCATAGAATAACGGTCCAGACAGGGAGGAATATACCCTTTATAATGATAGAAGGTACTGCCTCGATAGAAATTGAGCAATGCTTCCACATTCTCCCGTGTCAGGCTTTGCCCCCAAGGAGTATCCCGGAGTATCCATAGCATGTCCTGTGCACTGGATGCCCCATGAATCGGATATCCCCAAACCAAACATTGCATACCATGTCCCCATCCGGCTCCGTCGGCAGTAAAACCTTCGTTCCAGAATGCCTCATTATAAGTAGTCTGCGACACATTGCTCAAACTTCGTTTTGCCACTTCAGCTACTACATCGACCATTGGAATAGAATCCATTAAAACAGCAGTTTCCAGTAGCGGACGATAAGCCAATGCATTTCCACCTACCCACCATACATGATGACGAAAACGTTCCACCCTCACAATATCCCGGTCCATTTCATTATTACGCAATGGTTGTGTCCACGATTGCATAGCCAATGCTTTCAACATCCGGCAGGCCGATTTACGCAGTGGTTTTGTATCATCCGGCAGATCCATCTGCCCGACCAAAGAGAAATAAATACCACAGGCTGCTTTCGGGATAGCAAAACAGGAAGCATGAAAACGGTCGTTCGGTTGACGACGGACTTCAATATCTCCATATCTCAAAATAGATTTCCAGAAACGTTCGGGAATATCATTCACATTCGTTTGCCGGTAATGATTAGCTATCACCCACAATCGTCTAAACGTGTCTGCCAAGTAAAAACCTATATCCTGTTGGTCCTGAAAAGAAACGGATGATAGCCAGTTGTTGTCATGAATCTTTTTTTCATAAGCAGCCAAATCCGCAAACTGCCCTTCTTCACTAAGCTGTTTCAGATAGAGATCCCATTTCCCCATATTCTGGTTTATATCATAGGTATTTATATTCTGCGTGTAATAATCGCGCAAATTACGCATAGCCTTTACTTCGTCAGACGACTGTGCACATACAGTCAGACAAATAAATAACACCAAAAATACCAGACAATTTCTTTTTTTATCTTTCATATTGTATTGATTTAATTTCCAAACACAATGGTCTCTCCCGGTTTCATCACCTTCTCCGTAATCTCACTGGTAAAAGGATTATCAAGTCTCATCCGACCGCCTTTTTCCGAAGTTACAGTAATAGAAGCCACTTCTCCATTAACATACGAAGCCGAAACCAGAAAAGCTCCCATCGCCCGCAGATTCCGGAAAGAAACATTTTTCCAAGAAGTAGGCAGAGCAGGAAATACCTTGATGGTTCCCGTATGGCTTTGAAGTAGCATCTCCTGTATCGCTGCAGCACAGGCAAAATTTCCCTCCAGCGTAAACGGACGATAAGTATATTGTGAATACCCATTATCGGTCTGATCCCCATTCAAATGGAAACTATTGGGCGAACAAAAAGCATTCATAAAAATATGCAAATTTCTCAAAGCCCCATTACCATCTGCTACACGGGCTTTCATATTCGCCAGCCACGCATAAGTATAACCTGTCCAGTAATCCGGACCCAGATCTTCCACATTTTTGATAGAACGTAAAATAAGATTAGTCGCTTTAATTCCCTGACTGACATCAATAAGCCCAAAGGGATGAAACGACAACAGATGTGAGAAATGACGATGAGATTCATCCATTGGCTTTCCGGGAGCTATCAGCAATCCGCTCTCATCTACTGCTTCATCCGGCCATTCATCCAACTGCCGGGCGTAATGAGCCGCTTCATCCATCAATCCCAATGTTTCCGCCATTTCTTTGGCAACCGTATAAGTAATGCGGATATTAGCCAAGTCATAATTAGTAGTATTCATAAACCAGGCATCTATCCGGTTATCATTGATTTCGGGAGAGGAAGATAACGGTAACTTACGCTTACCCTGCTTGTCGTATATCGAAACATTTTCAAAGAAACGTGCCACCTCTTTCACCCAAGGATAAGCCCGTTCTTTCAGGAATTGTGAGTCCATGCCATACTTCCATTGTTGGTAAAAATGATAAGACAGCCATCCGGCCGTAGTAGGTGAATGAGAGTACGGATTCCACCCACCGATAGGCTGACCTGTCAGAGTGGCAATACATGGCACATTCAATCCTTCTACCTGAAAAAACTGACGGGTAAACTGCTCCGAATTTTCTTTAATTCTCCACAGCCAATCTGTAAATACGGCAGACTCTTCCAAATGATTAGCTGTATATCCCGCCCAATAACTTAATTGTGTGTTCAGGTCACTGTGGAAATCTCCTCTCCATGGTGGAGTCTGTCCATTATCCGCTGTCCATATTGCTTGCAGACAGATAGGAGGTGCATTCTTGCGGGAAGCAGCAGCAAACTTATACATTTCCAGGTACCATTGTCTCTCCAAGAGTGTATCCGGCAAGCTGACAGAGGATTGTTTCCAATATTGTTCCCACCAGTTCTGATGAGAGGCCAATGCTTCATCAAAACTAATATTCAAATGATCTGCTCTACCGGTATCTCCCGAGTACCAAGTACCTTTAGAGGTCACATAATATCCACCTTCCAACACTCCGGTATGTGGTTGCTCCCATTGCAAACCAATTTCATAAGAAACATCTCCCCACGCTTGTTGCCGATAAAGTAATCTTCCGGGAGCAGGAGAAGTAATGGTACCCGATTGATACCCTAATGCCGCCAGGTCATTTACACCGGGCTGATGATCTGACTCGGTAACACGTCCCTGATAAAGTGGAGCTAATAATTCAGGAGAAAGAGTATCCGGCAGATTTACAAAACGGAAACGCCCCCCGTTTCCCTCCGCAGGAATAAAAAAACGAGCTTGCACACCATTCTCCCAAAGAATAGTACATACCGCAGTTGCCAAATCCAGCGCCACTTCCTTTACTTTACCTAATTTATGAATATCAAATTCCAGAGCTCCGGCAGGAATTTTAGTAGGAGCAGGATCATTGGCTGTCCGGTCATCAATCAATGCGTATACGGGCCGCATATCTTTTTTATGGATCACCTGGTCGCAGATAAACCGATAGGTATGGTCAGGAGATTTAAATGCCTCCACCGGACGTAAATCCCAAAGATCAGCACGGTCGATAGCCAACCGGAGTTTACCATCTTTCTGCCAGAGCAATCCTCCCGTCAGACCATTGCCCAAAGGAATAGCCTCATCCCAACGTTGAGGCAACTCCGTCATATTCAGTCCATGACAGGATTGAGGCAGTTTGCACTCCTCCTCACTGCTTGTGCAAGAAGTAAATAATCCCATCGATAGAGTTGCCGCAAACAGTATATACTTTACATCCACCTTCATTTTCAATCAAGCTATTTAAAAAGTACTAAGCAATTTTCTACCATTACGAACCATCTGCGACGCATTTTGTCCATTCAACTTTTCGGGCATGAAACCGGACACTGTCTGATTCAGTTTTTTCAGTTTAGCCACCTCGCCATTTTCTGCAAACTCCTTACGGAGTATTCTGATTTTTTCAGCATCCTGAATACCTTCCACCAAACGTTCCATCCGGATACTACTGCTCCCCGGATATACCAGATAACAGTCTCCGGCTGCCCAAGAACGGAATCGGGAATCGTGAAGCGGATCTTTCGTCCAACTGTTGTATGCCCATCGCAAATAACCATCATATCCTCCGGCAACAGCATGCCACATCAGCCAACTGGCTTCACCCGGTTCGGAGAAAGTAAAAGTGTTGGGATAGGCTTCAATACAGCAGGTATACACAGTAGAGAGCTTTCCACTCCTCCTCCGTTCTTCCCTTACCGAGTCCGGTAACGTATGTCCGTATGCCAGACAAAGATCATACATTTTCGGTTCTATCTCCGGATAATAGTCTCCGGCTCCGGAAACCTTATATCCGGCATCCGCACGAAATATCAAATCGAACGCTTTCTGCATCATACTTTTTTCCCGCTCGTCCATGGCAATAGTCGTTTTCTCGAACCACCCCTTCTGACGTAAATGCCCTGCAAAATCTTTTAAAAAACTGAACCAGTAGTCTTCATAAGCGGCCTCACCGGGTTTGGCTTCTACAAAGCGAATACGATTGGTAGCCTGATCGTAATAATCAAACTTCAAGGCCCACGGAACCAATGTATAGCAATTAATCTGACGATCGATCCCCAAACTCATCATAAACTCTACCCAACGGTCGAACACGGTATAGTCATACACCCAACTCCCGTCTATTTTCTTCATACGGAATACCATACTGTCAAAAGGATCTTCTGTCTGTCCTGCCCATGGATGATGCATTACCGAGGCTGTGATTACTTTCTGCCCGGCATTTGCCAACTGCTGCATCAAGGGTTTCATAATATCGAAATGCTGCCGGCTCCACAAAGGAACATTATAATAGCGTGCCACAGCATACGGGTTCTGCCATAAGTCAAGATGAAAAACCCATTGAGCAGGGTCGGGCAATGTTCTTTTTTGCACATTGATTTTCATCGGAAGACGCACATCGGCAAAATTCTCTCCGGAGACAGTCAAGGCTCCCTTATAAACTCCACTGGGAATATCTTGCGGCACCCATATATTTACCCATAGAGGTTGCGTACACTGCGCCTCAATATCCAGTGATTTACGGACTTCAAGCACATCCGCAACGAGAGAAGAATCCCAGTCAGCCTTATTGGGACGGTCACTGCAACCGCTTTTGCGATCCTTATTCAATTCGTCCGTCCAAACATAACCGACAAAACTAGCAGTAGTTGCCGAAGCGGGAATTACATTTTTCCCGCATTTCAAGTCGCTAACAGCTATACGGACATTCTTTAAAGGTTGCCTTGTCCATAACACTGCTTGTGCATTGACACGTTCGCCTTTCCATGCATCAGTTTCCCATTGCTTGTTTCCTTGCCCTGCCGGAACTTCATTACGGGGATAACGCACATCGGTACTTCCCCACTGCAAAATCAAATCCTGTGTCTGCCGTTGTTGCGCCCCTACAGAAGAGACAACTAACATCAGTAATGACAGACTCGCTAAAAAATTCTTATTCATAGTGTTTTATCTCTTGGTATTATATACGATCAATTTTACTCAAGGAACAACCAGTTCAGTCCAAACAGTTCTTTCCGAGGAGTAACCGCAGGACGGACATGGATGGTATAAATTCCGGCATGTGGAAATTTAACCTTGCCCAAATGACGGGTATAGAATTCCTCGAACCCTTTAGGCCCTGCTAAAGTCTTTGCCTCAATCATTCCCGCACCTTCCACTTCAACCCAATAAGGCTGACCTGCCGAAAGCGAATCACAAGAATAGCAGATAGTCAACTCTCTCTCACCCTCTTCCGGCATATATACTTTCCAGGAGGCACGGCTATTCATAGAGTTCCATTTACGAATACTAGTCGGAGAAATATAACCGACACCAGTGACATCCGTCCCCGTAGCCCGTTCCACTCCTCCTGTCAGAACTGCTTTCGCCTGTCCCATCTGAATACCTCCGAAATTAATTTCACCACAGAAACCATTTTCTGCCTGCACCTCTCCTTCAACCTCCAATTCAACAACCGAATCATAGCCTACCGGCTCACGTACAGGTCCTTGCACATGAAGTAATAATCCTTTCTGGATAAATGTGATTTTTTGATCTCCCAAAGAAGGAATACGTGCTTTCAGCACTTTGTTTTTCAATCCATTGACCCGGATTATCCCATCCGAGGGCCACTCAAACACATGCAAATAAATTTTCGTCTTATTTCCTTCAGTACGTTGGGTTATAAGCCCCCAATCTTGTGAGTCTTCTGCAAAGGGAGAAGGATAAGTGCCATGAAACCCGACTTTATTCTTATGTATCATTTCTCCAATTTCACGTATACGGGTTTTGATTTCCGGAGGAATAGAGCCATCGGCACGGGGGCCAATATTCAACATAACATTTCCTCCTTTATATATCCCTTTCACAATCTCACGGACAAAGTAAGTAGTAGAACGCCAGTTCTGATCATCACGGTTATATCCCCAAGTGTGATTAAAGGTAGCAGCTGTTTCCCAAGTATGCCCCAACGGTTGGTCAGGGAACTGATTATCTCCCATCGTTTGGAAGTCTACTCCATCATCACCCACTTCATGAATCCCCAAACGGGTATTCACCAGCACTGTAGGATCCAACTGGCGAATCATAGCAAGCATATCACGCATCTGTTTTTCCGTCATCTGCCCCTCGGCAACAGGATCTGCACGCCAACAGTCAAACCAGAATAATTTAACACCATACTCTTTGATTAATTCGGCTACTTGCGGCATCGCTTTCTCACGCCAATATTTATCATAAGCTTCTTCAGTAGGCAGTTGCCGATAAGGTGCATCAATCTCTCCACGTCCGGCAGCTATACGGTCAAAATGGGTTTTCTGTTCATCTGCATAATCCCAGTCATTATTACGTCCGTTCATATCTCCCCAATCCAGCCATTGAGAATAGTAGGCACACAAAACAATGCCATGTTTCTCACACTTTTCCTTCAAGCACTTCAACACATCAAAATGAGTACCGGATAAGTTTCCATAAGTATAATCGCTTACTTTGGAATTCCAAAAAGCGACTCCATCATGATGTTTTGTCACAAAAGTAAGATACTTGAATCCTCCCTCTTTGGTAGCAATCACCCAGTCTTCTATCTCTTTTTCGGAGATAGGCATACGTTTTGCCATCTTATCCCAGTCAGCCTTCTGCACTTTATTATGGCAGCGTATCCATTCGGCATATTCCGAGTTTCTCACCTTCTCACCATAAAAACGACCGGCTGCCGGAGTACACAATGACCAATGAATCATTATGCCGAGCCGCGCTTCTTCAAACCACCTGACTCTCTCTTTTTGTGTACGGGGCAGAACTTCTTTTTCGGGAGTTTGCTTGTTACAACTCAATAGTAACAGACTTGCAACAAGTATAAACCAGATTCTATTCATAACTACTTTCTTTTTATATTAGATTTGTTACAAAAGTAGGTCACATAAAAGTTTCCATGTGACCGAAAGCGTACAATACAGGGTAACTCTGCGTACAAAACAACGTATTTCTCACCTTTTTCTTAAATGAACGCTAAACTATCCGGAAGACTTGACAAACGCCTTTTTTTGTTGTATATTTGTAGACATAACGTATTACTTAAAGCTTAACATGGAAGATATAAATCTATATAAACATCTATACCCCACTTTGGAAAAGTATAATATTACAACAATTCGCTTAACTGATTCTTGTAAAAGCTAGAACATAAATAATTCTCTGAAGGCTTAAGGCTGCAAACTCTTATGGGGTTTTGCAGCCTTTTTTGTTGCATAAAATTAAGTAGAAACTACTAAAACGACAGATGAGAGTTTATAATAAACTCCAGACCCGTTTATAATAAACGATGAAGGTTTTTATTATAAACTAAAAAAGAGTTTGTGCATAAATGGTAAACTATTTTCAATAGAGAATAAAGACAAGAAAACGAATAAATGGTTTTAGCCGAGATTAATAGTAAATATTAAACACAAACTTGTCGTTCATAAATCCGGAATGTCAATAGCCTGCGTCGCTATCTGCATCCACAATCACTCTTCGTCTTTTTCGACTTGCTCTTCATCTTCTTTTCCCTTATTCCTATATCCTAAAGGACTTACTCCATAAGCCTCCTTGAAACAACGACCAAAATAACGCGGTGAGCTGAATCCGGTCTTATCGGAGATTTCCGAAATACTTAGGGTCAGATCACTCCTCAATAAGAAAGCGGCCCGTTTCAAGCGAACGGTAGAAAGGAATTCATTAGGTGTCTGTCCTGTGATACCTTTTATTTTCTGAAAAAAGTAGGTGCGGGACATACATAACTCACGAATCAGCTCACTCAAACTAAATTCAGAGTTATCCATGTTCCGTTCGATAATCTCCATGGTGCGTTCCAGTAAATCCTCGTCCATAGGATTAGTAGCCAGTATCCGTGCAGGCGCTTGAGGTTGCTTGCTGAATTTCTCCTGTAAGATACGCCGGCTGTTTACCAGATTGTTGCAACGGGAGATAAGCAGACTGGTATGGAAAGGTTTCGTTATATAATCATCCGCACCGGTACGCAGCCCCTCCAATGTATGCTCAATCGCAGTACGAGCTGTAAGAAGCACCACGGGGATATGACAGGTGGCAAAATCCGACTTTATCTCCTTACATAGTTCGGTCCCCGTCATTCGGGGCATCACTACATCACTAAGGATAATATCCGGCTGTTCCTCCCTACCTTTCTGCAGCCCTTCTTCTCCGTCAGCGGCAGTCAATACTTCGTAATAGGGTGAGAATAGCCCTGCCAACATTTCACGCAACGAATCATTATCTTCCACAATCAGCATTTTAGCACCTTTGATACGTTCTTTTAACGGTTCTTCTTCCAGTTCCTCCTGGCCAGTGATAAGAAATGCATCTGTTTTTACTGCCGCCACTTCATTTTTTGTCATTTCATCCAACTGTTCATCAGTGAAATGCTCTTTACCCAATTTCAGAGTAAGAGTAAATACCGTTTCCTCATCGGGAATACTGTTTGCAGTCAAAGTGCCATGATGAAGTTCCGCCAACCCTTTGCTCAAGGCAAGACCGATGCCAGTACCTTCAGAAACAGTAGAGCTTTTCTCTACCTGATAAAAGCGGGTGAAAATCTTCTCCAGTTCCTCCGGCTCAATCCCTTTCCCACTATTCCGCACTTCAACTACTGCTTCATCGACATTTCTGTAGACACGAATCGCAATGGTACCGGATTGAGGCGTATATTTAAAAGCATTAGAAAGTAGATTACTAATAATTTTCTGTATCTGACGTGCGTCATACCATACCTCCAAATCCTCTTCCTCCTTCACGAAGCTAAAATCAATCTGACGGGTAGCCGCATATTCCGCATAGAGCAAATAATTCTCATATAAGAAATCAATCAAATTGTGCCTGCGGACTTTTATCTTCATGTGCCCTTGCTCTTGTTTGCGAAAATCGAGCAACTCTGAAATCAACTCCCGAAGCTGAATACCGTTCTTATAGACATTCAGTAATTTATTATAAATGGAAGGAGCAAAGGCCTGCATTTGCAACAATGTCTCCATCTGCCCTATAATGATCGTAAGCGGTGTACGGAATTCATGAGAAATATTCGTAAAGAAACGAAGTTTGGATTGGTTCATCTCCTCCACATCACGGATATGCTGCTGTTCATATTTCAGTGATTCGCGAAGATGGAAACGTGTCTGATAAGTCCTGATTACATAATATAAAAGTCCGCCGACAATTGCTATATAAATAAGGTACGCCCACGTCGTTTTATAGAAAGGCGGCAACATGCGAATATCCAACCGATAATCTGCCTGAAACGCTTTATTCTTACCAATCGATTTAATCAACAACGTATAGTCTCCGGCAGGCAGATTAGTATAGGTGATTGTATTCTGTCCGCGTGTGCTGGTCCAGTCCTTCGAGAAACCATCTAACCGATAAACGATTTCATCTTTGTTTGCCGGAAGATAATTGGATGTCGCAAACTCGAAACTGAATATCGAGTGATTACTTTTCAAAACAATAGAAGAAGCATCGTAAAGAGAAACCGGAAGAATCCCCGAATTATCGCCTACATGAACTTCATTTCCATTCACCAACAACCGATCAGGAATAATCCGGTAATGCTTGTATATAATGTTCAACTGTTTTTCGTAGAAAGAAACCATACCGTTCATTCCTCCCAAAAAAATTTCTCCATCCTTAGTCTGGCACAAAGAGCCTTCATTTAAAGTAGTGAAAGGAAAGCCATTGGCATGATTATAATTACTGAACGTCCGGTTAACCGGATCAAAAATACAAAATCCCTGATTGGTAGTCAACAAAAGACGTCCGTTTTGAGATTCACAAACAGCGTATACACAGTCACTACCCAGTCCATCCTGCCTGGATGTAAAGCGTTCAAAATCATTTGTTTCAGGACGATACAGATTCAGCCCTCCTCCCATCGTACTTAGCCAGATCCGCTGGTTCCTGTCTTCTGCAATACAGGTAACCATATTATCGCTTATACTATTCTTTTTATTCAAATCAAAAGAATAAAGCGTAGACTCTTTAGTGTCCATATTATAACAATACACACCCTTACCCTCCACTGCTATCCAAAGACTTCCCTTTGAATCAATCTTAAGATAATGCGCCAGCTCATTAGTCAACAGGGTAAAGGTAGCTGTTTCCGGATGGAAAAGATACACTCCGTCATAAGAAGCAATGGCTAGTTGTTCCTGATAGCCTACAATACTCAATACCACATCTGATGCATGGTCCTCCTTATTCACGCTATAATGTAAGAAACGCCCGGTCCGCAAGTCCAATTTATTGAATCCTCCCTGATGGGTACCAACCCAGACTGAATTGCGTTGACGATCATAATACAGACATTTAACTTTGTTTTGTGAAAGGCTGTTCATTCCTTCTATATGCCTGTACCACTTAAATTCTTTTGTCCGGCGATCATACAAATTCAATCCTCCTCCTTCCGTAGCAATCCAGAGTTGCCCTTCTTCTCCTTCAATAATAGTCCCTACAATGGGAGAACTAAGTCCCTCACGTTCATTCTTAGACAATTTATAATGAGTATATATCTTATAATCGGGATTAAAATAGTTGACTCCTCCGAAATAAGTACCTATCCAAAAGGTTCCCTGATGATCTTTGAGAATACTGAATATGGAAGAATCACTCAAGCTGCCGGGAGCATCCGTAGTAGTAAAATGAGTAAAGACTCCGGTTTTCTTATCCAGTTTATCCAGTCCCCGTTCAGTACCTATCCAAAGATTCCCCTGATCATCTTCACAAACATTACGGACGGAATTGTCAGCAATACAGTTTACACTTCCCGCCTCCCTTTGATAATGGGTTATCTTTCCATTCCTGGAAATACGGTATAAACCATTATCCCACATACAAACCCATATATCTTCATTGGAATCCTGATAAAGATTATAAATATAAGTACCCGCAAAAAGATGTTGTTCCTCTTTACCCTTCGGATCCATAACATAGAGGCCATCGTTGTAGGAGCCAATCCAGAATCGTCCGGACTTATCCTTCAACAAACAATTAGGCAATACCTGTCCCGGAAAGTTACAATAGGGCGTTTGTATTCCGGTTGTTTCCTCCCTTTCATAGATCCTGCCATACGTACCCATAAACAATTTGCCATCACAATAAGTAATAGCGGTCATCCACTCTTTCTGTTTGTCGGAAATGTGAGTGAATGTTTCGGTCTTCATATCGAGTTCGCTGACTCCTTCTGTAGTAAGCACATATATCAGCCCCTTTCCGTTGCCGCAGATTCTTCTGACAGTACGTCCCAGTAAAGTGGTCGGATTCCCTTTTTCCTCCTTATAGGTTTTAATGCGATTACCATTATAAACATTCAGACCATCCCGAGTTCCAATCCAAATTTGTCCCCATTCATCATTATAAAGTGCATATACGGTAAATTGCGAAAGTCCGTTATCGGTAGTCAGATAATTGAAAGACATATCCTGTGCGTAAGCCGAAGGAAAAACGGCAAAGCAAAAAAGAAAAAATAGCCGGATTATGATCGTCCTATTCCTCATAATGGTGTATTCGTATAAATTAGTATTAGTTATAAAGCACTATATCGCCCCGGTTCTGTATGCAAAATTAGTTTTCTTTCTGCATAATTCTCCGATAAAATTAGATATTTTAGGGCGAAATTGCAGATTTGTACGGAAAATGCCACTCGTTTGTACGGTAAGTAGAGACGGACGGACGATTAGTGACGAGATTTGCGTATCATTTTAATCGTAAATTTAATAATCATGAAAATGCATGTACCAGAAAGCAAACGAATCATGTCGTTATTGATCATGCTGCTAACTACATCTTTTGTCTTCGCCCAAGTTACCGTCACAGGTAATGTTCGAGATGAAAGAGGAGATGAAGTCATTGGAGCTACCGTATTACTGATCGGTAGCCAGCACGGAGTGATCACAGATGTTGACGGGAATTTCAAGCTGAATGTTCCCAATGCAAAAACAGCCGTTTTACAAATTTCGTATGTCGGCTATGAAACACAAAAAATTGCCCTTAAAGGCAAGACTAAAATCAGTGTAACCTTGGCAGAAGTAGCCAATGCACTGAACGAAGTCATGGTAGTGGCATACGGTACGCAGAAAAAAGAGACACTGACAGGTGCTATCTCTTCTGTTAAAACCGACGGACTGCTCCGTTCTCCCAATGCAAGTATTGCAAGTTCACTAGCCGGACAAGTAACCGGATTATCTTCTGTCTCTACCAGCGGACAACCCGGAAAAGAAGATCCTTCTATTTATATCCGTGGAGTAGGCTCGTTGACAGAAGGTGCTTCTTCTCCTCTTATACTGGTAGACGGAGTAGAACGTTCATTCTTCCAGATGGACCCGAACGAAATAGAAAGTGTCACGGTATTGAAGGACGCATCGGCAACAGCTGTATTCGGAGTACGCGGTGCCAATGGTGTTATCCTGGTAACCACCCGTCGTGGTCAGGAAGGAAAGGCTACAATCTCTATCACTTCTTCCGTCGGTGTCCAACAACCTACCCGTATATTAAAGATGGCAGACAGCTACACTTACGCCACCTTATTTAATGAAATGAATGATAATGACGGAAAAAGCAAACATACTTTCGATGACTATGCACTGGAACGCTTCCGTCTGGGTGACGACCCCATCATGTATCCGAATATGAACTGGAGAAAATATATCATGAAAAACTCGTCCATACAGACACAGCACAACCTGAACATAAGTGGAGGAACTGACCGCGTGCGTTACTTCATTTCCATGGGCTTTTTATGGCAGGACGGACTTTTCCGACAATTTAAAGAACTGGATTACAATAATAATTATAGCTATACCCGATATAACTACCGTGGCAACCTCGACCTTGACATCACTAAGTCTACGTTGCTGAAAGTTGGCTTGGGAGGTATCGTCGGTATCACTCACGAACCGAATGACCAGGATTATCCTTACGGATTATTCTCTCTCATCAATATGGCACAGCCATTCAACAGCCCGGGTATCATAGACGGCAAACTTGTACTGACCGACCCGGGAAAATATGACGGCGTCCTGATGGACAACAATGCACTGGGACGTTACTATGGACAAGGATATGACCAGGCAACCAGCAATACCATGAATATGGACTTGCAATTAACCCAAAAGCTTGATTTCATCACGAAAGGATTATCCGTAGAAGTGAAAGGGGCCTATAATACTTATTATGTGTTTAAACAGAAACGCTATGGCTCGGTAGAAACCTATACTCCGTATTACCAATCGGCTTTGGAAAGTCCGGGACTTGATATCAATGATCCATCTTACAACAAAACGATTGTCTATCGTGTATCCGGCCAGAACAAACGCTTGAGCTACAGTGAAGATAACAACACAAGAGGGCGTGACTGGTACTTTGAAGCAAGTTTGCGTTATAACCGTAAATTCGGCGGACACAATGTCGGAGGACTTTTACTGTATAATCAAAGCAAAAAATACTACCCCAAAACTTTCACGGAAGTACCCACCGCTTACGTAGGATTAGTGGGACGCCTGACTTATGATTACAAATCCCGTTATGTAGGTGAATTCAATTTCGGATACAACGGTTCCGAGAACTTTGCACCGGAGAAACGTTTTGGTTTCTTCCCTTCCGGTTCTATCGGTTATGTAATCTCTGAAGAAGCATTCATGAAAAAACAGAAAGTAGTGGATTACTTGAAACTGCGCGCTTCCATCGGTCTGGTAGGTAATGACAATATCAGCGACAATCGTTTCCTTTATCTATCCAACTCCTGGCTGGTAGACCAGCTACCCAGTGAAAAAGATTACTGGAACGCTTACAAGAATGGCTACAATTTCGGTTTTAATAATGGCAACATGATAAAAGGAGCAATTGAAAGTCGTATCGGTAATCCAAATGTCAGTTGGGAAACAGCTTTGAAGCAAAACTATGGTATTGATGTCAACTTCCTCAACAATCGTCTGAAGGTTAGTGCCGACATTTTCTTCGAAGACCGGAAAGATATTCTCATTAAAAGACAGACTATTCCTATCACTACCAATCTGACAAGCGACAACTTGCCGGTAGTAAATATGGGACGTGTCAAAAACCATGGATATGAAATAGATCTGAAATGGGAAGATGTCATTAAAGGCAAACTTCACTACTATATCAACGCCAATGTTTCCTATAACAGAAACAAGATTATCTTCCAGGATGAAGTGGAACCCAACGAGCCCTACCAATGGAGAACCGGACAACCCGTCGGAACTATTTTCGGCTACGTAGCAGACGGATTCTACAATGACAGCGATTTTGAGAATGGCAAACTAAAAGAAGGACTTCCGAAACCAACCATGGATGTATCTCCGGGTGATGTGAAGTATACCGATTTGAACGGCGACGGTCTAATTACTGATGACGACCAGCGTGCCATTGGTAATCCTACACGTCCTGCCTACACCTGGGGGTTGAACTATGGAGCGGACTATAAAGGCTTTTTCTTCTCCATGAACTGGACGGCTGCCACGGAACGTTCACTGGTTCTTGACTATTTCTTCCGTAAACCATTCGGAAACAATGCCAACAATGCCCTGATGCAGTTCCATGCAGATAACCGCTGGACACCGGCAACAGCAGAAACTGCCACCGTACCGCGTTTTGCCACCAAGTCAATGGATTACAATAGTTACACCTCTTCTTTATGGGTGAAGAACGGGAACTTCTTGAAATTGAAAACACTTACAATCGGATATAACTTCAAAGAACGGAAAGCACTCAAGAAACTGGGAATATCTCAATTAGGTATCAAATTTAGCGGATACAATTTGTTGACTTTCGACAGTTTCAAAATTATGGATCCGGAATGTACACCGGGGCTGACTGACTCTTATCCGATTATTAAAATCTATAATATAGGAATAAACTTAACTTTCTAAGCCATCTAAAATCATGAAAAGAAGAAACCTATTACATACAGGCATTGCAGCCGTACTACTATTGTCGACAGGTGCATGCGAGGACTTCAAATTCGGGAATGCTTTTCTTGACAAGCCGTTCACCACAGACATTACGATCGATACGGTATATGCACATAAAGTTTATGCCGAGCAGGCACTAGCCGAAGTATACCGTTCGCTACCCGACTATCTGCCCTCCGGCGGAAGATTATGCTGGGGTATACTGGAAGGCATGACTGACTTGGGAGATGCAATCAAGCCCAATGGAATACGCTCTTACTATACGGGAAATGTCAGTTCATCAACCGGCGATATGCCTTATATACTTTATGAAGGAACTTCAAGTCCTTCTTTCGGTATGTCTCCTATGACGGGAATCCGAAAAGCTTATATCTTTTTGGAAAATGTAGACCGGGTACCGGATATGACAGAACGCGAGAAGAGTATCCGAAAAGCGGAAGCAAAGATGATTATAGCTTTCCATTATTCCCAGATGTTACGCCACTTCGGAGGAATGCCTTGGATTGACCACTCCTATCTTCCCGAAGATGACATGACAACCACGCGTATGACTGTGGAGGAAACCGTACAAAAGATAATCGGATTATTGGATGAAGTAGCAAGAATACTTCCGTGGAAAGTAAATGCAGCCGACGAAGGCAGAATGACAGCCGCCGGAGCGTTAGCTTTGAAATCACGCGTCCTGCTATTTGCCGCCAGTCCTTTATTCAACAATGAAAAGCCTTTTATGGCTGGAGAAGCTGCCGACAAACAGTATGTATGGTATGGGAATTATGCGGAATCCCGCTGGCAGGACGCATTGGATGCCGGACTGGAAATGCTTCGGGCAAACCGGGAGAACAATAACTTCTACCAACTGGTAAACACCGGAAAACCGAGGGAAGACTTTGTTTCTGCCTACTTTGACCGTTATAATGGCGAAGTGCTTATCTCCTCGCACCGTTGGACCAATTACACCATAGGCACCAATTCTTTCGGAGAATTGCTTTATGGTATGGGTGGAGCCAGTGCCAACTATGCCGATATGTTTGAAATGGCAGACGGAACCCCGTTTGACTGGAACAATCCAGTACACAAAGCACATCCTTTCTTCGATGCACAAGGAAATCCGGTACGTGATATTCGTATGTACGAAACTCTCTATGTAAACGGCGATCAGTTCCGGGGACGTGAACTCCGTATTGCCAAAGGAGAAAGTGAAGGATGCGATGACATCTCTCCCGTACTGTTCCGTCTAACCTACAACGGATATGGTATGCGCAAGTTCCAACGCGACAGAGCCGATGAAGTGAATGGAAAGTTCTATTCCTGCCCATTGATCCGCCTGCCTGAAATCTATCTGAATATTGCCGAAGCAATGAATGAACTGGGAAAAGCAACCACGAAAGATGAATTCGGAAATGATGCATACGATTATATCAACATGGTCCGTAACCGAGTCAATATGCCAGATCTGACAACAGCCAAGGCTGCTCCCGGAAGAGAACTGCGTGAAGCTATCCTGCACGAACGTACCATCGAATTCGGCTATGAAGAGGTACGTTATTTCGACCTGACACGCTGGAAACGCGATGATTTATTCAAGACTCCTATCGAACGTCTTTTTATCACGAAAGACAGTCAGGGAGTTTTCACCTACACCAAAGACAGAAAAGTGTATAACGAAAGAGGTTGGATAAAGAACTGGAGCGACCGTTACTTCTTGATTCCTATTCCTTTGGAGGAAATCAACAAGAAATACGGACTGGTACAGAATCCCGGATGGTAATAAACAATAAAAAGACAAATTTAAATCGAAAACGTATGAAACGTAAATATATAGTAATCAGTATGGCTTTACTATCTGCTGTGTCTACCTGGGCACAGGAGATAACAGGGACAGTGACAGATGCCTTAGGCTCACCTGTTGCAGGTGCTAAGGTACATCTGGTCAACACTCCGAACATCTCTGCCATCACTGACCGGAATGGAGTATTTGTATTGAATGGAGAAGAAGGTGACTGGATGGTAGTTTCCTATGCCGATGCCATTGGCAAACGAATCAGGGCTACCGGAAAATCTATTCAGATAAAACTGGATCCGCAGGACAGAATAGTCAATATGGGAATGGCAAACCGTACCACAGACCGGCAAACGCAAGCTATATCTATTGTCACTGCAGAAGAACTCGAAAAAAACGCAACTCCCAATTCTTTTAACGCTCTCTATGGATTGGTTCCCGGACTGGAAGTAATGCAACGTACCGGCTGGACCCAGAACCCCACGACTTTGCTACGCGGCAGCGATAATCCCTTGATTGTGGTAGACGGTTTTCCACGTCCTATCGAATGTCTCAACACGGTAGAAATAGAATCGGTGACCGTACTCAAAGACGGACCAGCTACCGCTCTTTGGGGAGCCCGCGGAGCTAATGGGGTGATTCTCGTAACTACAAAGCGAGGACAATATAACACCAAAATGCAGGTGAACGTCAACTATAAATACGGGATGGACTTCCCCATCAACCAACCGGAATTTGCCAATGGCTATGAATATGCAGCAGCCTTGAATGAAGCCTTGTACTATGACGGACTGGAAATGCAATATACCCGCAACGAACTGGACGCTTTCAAAAACGGCAGCAACCGGGATTTGTATGCTAACTCTGACTGGCTTGGCGAAGGATTGAGAAAACATACCGTCAACAACCAGCTCGACATCAACTTCCGTGGAGGAGGAAAAAACTTACGTTACTACACGATGCTAAGTTATAAGAACGACTACGGAATATTGAACGACAAGTATGCCAAATACTCCGACCGTTATTCTGCACAGATGAGAAAATACGAACTGGACCTGCGAATGAATATTGATATTGACATCACTCCTTCCACACTTGCACAACTGACCATGCTGGGTTCATTGCGGGAACGAAAACGTCCGGCAACTTATGAGGGCAATCTCTTCCAAGGACTGTTCAATACTCCTTCCGGTGCTTTCCCGGTGAAAACCTCTAATGGAATTTGGGGCAGCAACTCTGTATTAAAAGACAATCCGCTTGCCCGTATTGCAGACATCGGTTATTTCAAAGAAAATCCCAGAATGTTGCAGGCAGACATGAGAATCCGGCAGGATTTGTCATCGCTGACTCCGGGACTTAGTGCTGAAGTAGCTGTTGCGTACGATAATAATGCAGTATTTAAAGAACAGGGAAGCAAAAACTTTCAGTATGCAGTCAACACACCGGTAGTCAATGTTGTCACCGGGGAAAAAGAAGCCATGTCTGAAGTGTATGGAGACAACAGTGCACTGACTGTCAGTTGCTGGGGAATGACCGAGCAATATATCAACGCTAGTCTGGAAGCTCAAGTCAAGTATGACCGCATGTTCGGAAAGCATGGAGTAAGCGCCACCGCCCTGTATCGGCAGGAGTCGGAAAGGGCATTGGGAGCCAATAATGCGTACAAACGTATGTATATCACAGGCATGGCAGGATATAATTACAACAATACATACCTGCTGGATGTGGTGTTCAACCAATACGGTACTAGCGTATTGCCCGAAGGTGATAAGTTCCGCAGTTATCCGGCAGTATCGGCAGCCTGGGTGTTATCCAACGAATCATTCATGAAAAAAATGACTGCTGTAAATCTTTTGAAGATTCGTGCTTCTTACGGACGTGCCGGATGGGACCAGATTCCCTACGGACTTACTCAACAATACTATATCTGGGGCGGACAGTACTACTTTGGCGATGCCAATAACGTGGCCAGCGGTAACAAAGAAGATAAACTGGCTATGAACAACCTGACTCTCGAAGTTTCCGACAAATACAATGTAGGAATAGATATGCGTCTCTTTAACAAATTAAGTGTCACATTAGACGCCTTCCTCGACAAAAGAAGCAATATACTGATTGGAGCAAACAACCTGATTTCTTCTGCCATCGGTATCAGTGTACCCCAACAAAATGCCGGTAAAGAAGAAAAGAAAGGACTGGAAGTAAGTATGGAATGGAAAGATTATAGCCGCAAAGACTTTCATTATTATGTAGGAGCCAATCTGACATATATCAAAACCAAAGTCGTAGAAAACGGAGAAGGTTATAAGCCTTGGAGTTATTTGTCAGGCAAAGGACTAGCTATCGGACAAATATTTGGTCTGGAAGCAATCGGTTATTTCCGCGATGAGGCAGATATTGCGAATAGTCCGAAGCAACAATTTTCGGAAGTACGCCCGGGGGATGTGAAATATAAAGATATGAACAACGATGGTATTATCGACGATAATGACAAGCATGCCATCGGATATTCAAGTAGTATTCCCGAGATCTATTGTGGTATCCGCCTTGGATTTGAGTACAAAGGCTTCGGAGTAGACGCTTTGTTCCAAGGAGCGACACGTTTCAGCAAAATGCTGAATACAAGTAGTGTGTATTGGCCATTACGCAATAATACCAACATATCCAATTGGTATCTGCACGATAAGATCCGCTGGACGGAAGAAACAAAAGATATAGCCAATGTACCCCGTTTGTCAACGCTGAACAATGCCAATAACTTCCAAAACAGTACACAATGGCTGGTAAATGGTGAATACCTGAAACTGCGTAACCTGAATGTATATTACGACCTGCCGAAAAACTGGATATCGAAAATCAAGCTGGAACAATGCCGCATCTTCGCCAGTGCGAACAATGTTTTTTCGCTCGATCATGTCAAATACATGAACTGCGAAGATTTCAGCGTCAACTACCCGGATATGTTCTCTGTCTATTTCGGAGCCAGTATTAAATTCTAATATCGAAAGCATTATGAAACTAACTAAATATATCACAACAGCTTGCATAGCAGCTCTCTTCACCGGATGCGATTATCTGGATTTCGATGAAACCACCGGAATGACAAAAGAAGAAATGTACTCCTATTTCGGCAACGTAACAAGCCTGTCTACTTTTGTTTACTCTCAATTACCACAAGACTTCGGTGCAATAGGAGACGCGCTAAGGGATGCCGCAACAGACAACGCTGTATACACTTGGAATCAAAGCAGCGTATATAATGTATATAATGGAACTTGGAGCCCGCTCAAAACGGTAGATGATGTATGGAGCAACTACTACACCGCTATCCGTGAAGCCAATTCATTCCTGGAGAACTATTCGCTCGAGGTACTGGAACGTTTCAAATGGAATGTGGATTACGAGATTGATGTGGAAAAAGCTAAAATGCGCGTACATGAAGTACGCGCCCTCCGTGCTTTCTTCTATTTGGAACTAGCCAAACGTTATGGTGATATCCCCCTGTTGACACGCACTTATCAAATAGATGAGATTAATTCCGTAGAAAAGACTCCGTTTGACAAAGTGATTGATTTCATTGTCGATGAATGTGACAAGGCAGCACCGGAATTGCCTGTCAGCTACAAAGATTTCTATAATGAGACCGGACGGGCTACACGAGGAATGGCCATGTCCGTCAAGGCACGCGCTTTATTGTACGCAGCCAGCAAACTACACAATCCTTCTCACGACACTGACAAATGGAAGAAAGCGGCCAAAGCTTCTTATGACATTATTAAAACGGGATGGTACACTTTACCCAATATTGATGTGGATCCTTTGTATGACGTGAACGGAGGAAACGTAGTTCTCAACTCGTCCCAACTGATTTTTGAACGTCGTAACAATGACGACAATGCTTTCGAATCAAGAAACCTTCCAATCGGTTTCGAGAACGGAAACAGTGGCAACACTCCAACACAAAACCTGGTCGATGCTTACGAAATGGCGGACGGCACTCCGTTCAGCTGGGAAAATGCCAAACATGCATCCAAACCATACTCCGAACGCGATCCGCGTTTCTACAAAGCGATCCTTTACAATGAAGCTTCCTTCATGGGTACCAAAATAGAAACATTCGAAGGTGGCAGAAATGCATCACCCATTACGGGAGCCACACTGACCGGATATTATCTACGCAAATATATGAATGAAACAGTTTCGCTGTCTCCAACCAATCCGATCAAGAAGCCTCATCACTTCATCCTGTTCAGATATGCAGAGACATTGCTGAACTATGCAGAAGCCATGAACGAACTTGGCGGACCGGACTACACCTCCGATGCCGATGAGCTGCCGATGTCAGCACGCACAGCCCTGAATATGGTTCGTAGTGCGGCCAATATGCCTAATATTACGGACAATGGAGATGACTTCACCACTCGTCTGCGCAACGAACGCCGCATAGAACTTGCTTTTGAGGATCATCGTTTTTGGGACATCCGCCGCTGGATGATCGGAGATGTAGTGAAAGATATCTATGGAGTAAAAATCACTAAAAAAGGATCAAAATACAGTTATACTCCGGTGAAGATACAGACACGCGTCTGGGAGGAAAAGATGAACCTTTATCCTATCGCTCAATCAGAGATTTATAAAAATGGCAACTTAACACAAAACGACGGCTGGGAGTAATGACTACTCCCGCTGTCTCCCCCTTATATTTTAATATTTAAAAGGAAAAGCTATGAAACAAGTAATAAGCATTTTATTGTTATGGATTGGAGTATTATCCTGCCAGTCGGAAGACATCAATATCTATACACTACATGCCAAAGACGAATCAAAGGCAATAGACGGCTGGAAATTGATCTGGTCGGAAGAGTTTAATCAGGAAGGTCCCCAATTTGATGCAGACAAATGGATTTTTGAGCCGAAAGGTAATTCTCCGTGGAACAAATATTTAACGGGAAGTACAGAACAGGCTTATGTACAAAACGGAAGGCTCATTCTACGTGCAGAAAAAAAAGACGGTCAGTACATGACCGGAGGTATAAGCACACGTGGAAAAGCGGGATTCAAGTATGGAAAGCTGGAGATATGCGCCAAGTTCAACAGTTTTCAAGGAGGTTGGCCGGCTATTTGGTTACTACCGGTACAACGTCAGTATCCCAATCCTCCGGGAGCAAATGAGTATGGAGGAGAAATCGATATTATGGAACAAGTCAGCCTTGAAAAAGTAGCCTGGCATACAGTACATAGTCACTATACGCTGGATTTGGGTCTGGACAAAAACCCGCCACGTGCCGGAGGCGGGGCTTATAAGGAAAACGAATTCAATCTTTATACTCTCGAATGGACTCCGGAAGAGCTGACATTCCTGATTAACGGTGAGGAAACATTCAGTTATCCGAATATGCATCTGGAAAATGAAGCGGAAATGAAGCAATGGCCGTTTGATGTTCCTTACTATCTGATTTTAAACTATGCTCTTGGTGGTGAAGGCACATGGCCGGGGGAAATTGATGACTCCGGGTTGCCGGGACAAATGGAAATCGAATATATCCGTTATTATCAACAGGAAGAAGAAAACAAACCGGATGACGGAGATGATGAGGAGGAAGAGGATCCGTCTGCAAACTTAGTTGAAAACGGAGACTTTGAACAGGATTTTGCAGCGGACAAGAAACCGGGTATATGGGCAGCCTGGCAAACACAAGGCACCAACACGTTGAATTATCTGAATATGTGGTTTGCAAAAACCGGAGATGCTTTGGTGGTAGACGGTAGTACAGGAGCAAACGGCAGTAGTAGTTCTCTTAAATATGCTGCCAGTGTAGCAAACAGTTGGGACGTAGACTTGTCATATCCTATGCAAGGAGTGGAAGCCGGCAAATATAAGTTTAGTTTCTACGTAAAAACGAATCAGGATGATACGCCTTTCGTCACCAGCATCACACTATGCGAAAACGATGAAGATATAGCCAAAGAGGCCAAATACCAGAAAGCAATCGTTCTTCAAAATGGCAAACAAGAGATAAAGACCGGAGTCAACGATATTTGGGGCACACAAATCAACCGGGCAGGAAAAGAATGGAAACAATACTCCATGATCGTGAATATCCCGGATAACAAACTGGTGAAATTCGTGTTCAAGCCTTGTGCGGGAGATAATAACAGTTTGAGCGGTTACGACTGTAAGAAAGCGGACAATGTAGTTTATTGGTTCGACAAAGTAACCCTCGAACCGACCGACGAAGCCGGACCGGGAGAAGGCGAAGAACCTGCTACCGAATTGGTGAAAAACGGAAGTTTCGAGAAAGACTTTGCTGCAGATAAACAACCGGGAATATATGCAGCCTGGCAGACACAAGGTAATAATACCCTGAATTTTCTAGATATGTGGTTTGCAAAACCGGACGTCACCAATCCGTCACTCTCCATAGATACTGGTACAGGAGCCAATGGCAGCAATCGTTCTTTGAAATATATCGCTGAAAAAGTTGATAACACCTGGGGAGTAGATTTGTCATATCCATTGCAAGGAGTAAATCCCGGTAAATATGAACTAAGCTTCTATGCTAAAACCAATCAGACGGAATCTCCGTTTATCACCAGTATCACTCTTTGCGAAAATAATGAAGATATTGCCAAAGAAGCCAAGTTCCAAAAGGCAATTGTATTGCAAAACGGAGTGCAGACAATCGAGTCAGGTGTAAACGATATTTGGGGAACAGTTATCAATCAGGCAGGAAAAGAATGGAAAAAGTATGCTGTAACTGTGGATATTCCTACCAATGTACTAGTCAAGTTTGTGTTCAAACTATGTGCAGGCGCCAATAACCAACTGACCGGTTACAATGCCACGGCAACAGACAATGTTATTTATTGGTTTGATGATGTTTCTCTGAAACTGGTTACAGAATAAATAATCACATATCACATCTGTCTTGAACAAAAAAGGAACAGTTCCACCAATAGTGGTCTGTTCCTTTTCATACATTATAGTGTGAAAGTATTGTACTTAAATCGAAGAAAGTATCTTCGGTAAACTACCCAAATAATAAAAAGGAAGATTTATCAATCGGAAACTCTTTCCGGCAACCGTCTTCACATCATCAATAGAATATGGACCACTCCAAATACGGACAGCTAAATCACCGCCAGACAAATCCATGAAAGAATGTAACGAACGGAGATGCGCGTTCTTTCCGCATTTCACCTCGATCGGAATAATTTGTGTTCCCTTTTGCCATACAAAATCTGTTTCGGCATTGGAGCCTTGTTTGTCACGTACCCAAAAATGCAAGTCGGAAATATACTGTTCATCAAGTAATACCTGCAATTGTTGTGCTACAATATGTTCGGCGATAGCTCCTTGCCACGTATCCATCAACGTACGGTCATGCAGAACTTCAGTTTGGATATTTGCAGCAAAATTAACTAGTCCCGTATCCAGCCACATCAATTTAGGAGCACGTTTTAGAGCAGGCAGCGCCGGTGCGTGCATAGCTGTAACAGGATAAACTAAATGTAGTATAAAAGCTTTTTCCAAAATATTGAAAGCTTCACGCACTTCCTTTGAGTTATAGCTTGACTCTCCAAAATTTCCCAGTTTAATAGTCTGTCCTGCCTTGTTCCAGCCCGTCCGCAATATATGCCGGATGACATGCGTCTGCAACTGGGTCGGTGCATACTTTTCAACATCCTCGTTATAGCCTTTCAATAAAGAATTATAAATAGACTTCAAACGCACCAAGTCTCCATTCTCCGCATAATCGGCTACTACTTCGGGCATACCACCAATCAATGTATATCTATGAAAACGAGACATTGCCTCTTCATGCAACGCAGATGGCAAACTTATTTCATCTATAGCAGTACGATAATGCCCCTCGCCCATAGCAGTCAGATATTCTCCGAAAGTACAAGGGGAAAGTTGCATATATTCTACTCTACCCACCGGAAAAGAGATACGTTCTTTCAACAATGACGGTAAACGTGAACCGGCAGCGATAACATACAAATCAGGCATATCTTCATAAAAATACCGCAACAATGCTACTGCCTTAGGCACATTCTGTATCTCATCTATAAATAGCAACGTCCGACCCTCACGCAGAAGAATATTCTTTTGAAAACAAGCTATCTTCATTATTTCCTGTACTTTATCCGTACTCTGAAACAGGCGCGCATCTTCTTCACGCTCTAGATTCAAATGAAGATAATTCTCAAAGTTCCGGGCAAACTCATTGACTAACGTCGTTTTTCCTACCTGACGCGCACCACGCAACACCAAGGGTTTACGTCCTGTACGTTCGGCCCACTTTTGCAACTGATTATAAATATCTCTTTCAAACATAAAAATCATTGTTAATCAGCTACAAATATACCATTTTATTCTAAGAACATAGGCAATTTAACGAAATAACCGCCTAAAAACATAGGCAAAATGAAGAAAATATAAGCAAAAAACATAGGCAAAGTAGCCCATGATTTCTGCAATTACTACTTAAAGATAATCATAATCTTTTCATCAACACCTTTATCAGGTATTCTCACACTACAGACACCTGTTTCTTTATCCCAACTCCACACCACAGATTCCGTGTCATTCTCCAGATTTTCTTCCAAACGTTCCGGTTTAGTTTTCTTTATCTTCTTTCCTTTGACAGTTACCTCTTTCGGGGCTTTCGCAAAATAAATACGGAACAACAGATTTCTCGGACCGGGGACAGTGTATCCTTTTCCTTCACGGGCAGAGACAGTCAATTCATATCCATTTGCCAGAGTACTGCAAATAATCGGTGTTTTGACAAATTCATCACGCTGGTACCCTAAGTTTTCTCCTTCATCTTCGTAAAGAGTAAAGGCAGCCTGTGCACCTTCCTGTGCGGGGAAAATTTCAAAAGTAAGTGGATATACCGGTTTCTCATGGGTGTAGTTCATCACTGGCATCGTAGGGATGATGGAACCTTGCTTCACAAACATGGGAATAGAAGACAAGGGAGCGTCAACGGTAGTCCATTGCTCTCCGGTGTAGACCGTCTGCTTGTTGTTGTAGTCTATCCATGTGCCTTCGGGAAGATACACGTTCTTTGTGCGGGCACCTTTCTTCACCACGGGAGCTACCAACAATTCACGACCGAACAAGAATTGGGCATCCGTAGAAAACGTTTCCATATCCATTGGATATTCGAGAAACAGAGGCCGCATGATAGGCAATCCTGTATCATACGCTTCGCGGGCGTAAGTGTAGATATACGGTAACAAACGATATTTCAGTTCGATAGCCGCTTTCGCGTTCTTTTCCGCTTCCGGTCCGAAAAGCCACGGTTCCACCGGGTTATCTCCCTCATGGTGAATACGACTCAAAGGATTGAATGCACCGAATTGAATCCAACGGGTATAGAGTTCCGCCATAGCCGGATAATCCTCAATGTCTCCACAGTAACCGGTAATATCACAAGAAGAAAACGGGATTAATCCCAATCCGGCGGAAAGCATTACAGGAATCTGATTGGCTAATTGCCCCCAACCTTGCAGTACATCGTCTCCGTTTCCGCTATCACCCGTCCAGCCAAACGTATAACGTTGCAATCCGGCATAAGCAGCACGAGTCATTTGGAAAACACGACGGTCCGGATTCCTCTTTTCAAATTGCTCTTTTACCACTTTGTCCCAAGTCAGGCCATAGACGTTATGGATTTCATCGTGCATACCGAGATGGTGCTTCATCACCAGGCGTTCCGTCTGCTCCTCGTTACTCCAGGCAGGTTCGCCCATGTCCGTCCAGAAGCCGGAGACACCATCGTCAATCGGTTTCTGCTGATAAGTTCCCCACCAGTCGGCTACGGCAGGCAGGGTGAAGTCTACCACTCCGCAGTTCCCACCCCACGGCCAGGGCATATCGTAGCTTTTACCGTTCGTATTGTCCTTTACAAAATAGCCCAGACGGTCTGCTTCTTCCCATTGTTTTTTGTTGGCTTGTGCAATTACCGGGTCTTGAGATACGACTACCTTAAAACCCATCTCTTTCAAATCCGAAAGCATCTTCTTTGGATTCTCATAGTTTCCTTTGCGCCATTCGAAATCCTGCAGATATTCCGTCCAGCCGATGTCCTGATAGATAATATCACAGGGGATTCCACGTTTCCGGTAACCTTCGGCTATTTCACGACTTAGCTTTTCACTTGTCAACAGACCGCGGCATTGAGCAAAACCCAACGCCCATTTCGGCGGCATGATAGGTTTTCCGGTCAGTCCGACGTATTGGCTGATGATTTCTTTATAGTCTTTACCGAAGATAAAGTAATATACCATTTCCCCGTTCGGCGCTTCAAAGCTGTAATAATCACGGCTTTCCGTTCCGAATTTGAATTCCGTCTTATAGGTGTTATCAAAGAAAATACCATATCGGTAATTGCTCATAAAGAAAGGAATACTCTTGTAGAGCGGATCTTCCACCACACTATAACAAGGTTTGTCACTATTCCACATCTTATAAGACTCGCCACGACGGTCCATCTTTCCGGCTTTCTCACCAAGTCCGAAGAAGTGCTCGTCACGACGAAGCACTTTATATTCCACCTTCTTCGTTCCTTCACAGACATGACCTTTATCGGCATAATCACTAAACAAGAGTTTCTGATATTTATCGAATATCTGAAGACTCATCGGAGATTTATTCACCCGGATACGCAACTTCGGAGTAAATATCTCATAACAGGCCGCCTGTTCATCCACATGAATAGTTCCTACATCTTCCAACTCTTCATTAATCACTGCAAACGAGGCATTTCTTCGTTGCAACTGTCCATCGGGGGAAAACCAAATTCTCACAACGGAAGAGCTGCAAAGTTGCAATTGCAACGCGGCACTGTCCGTTAGGTGAAAAGTCACCTGACGTCCTTGTTGTGTAAAAGAAGTGCATGTACGTGTCTCATTTTCCGCCCAAACCCATGTTGGAAACACTAGGCACAACACCCATACCCATAATCTATATCTAATCATCATACCTATCATTTTAGTTAATCAAGTTTCCCAAATCGTACCCCCCGCAGGGCTTGGAGATATAGCAGAGTTACTACCGACTTTTACAACACCTCCAAACTATGTAGAACACTTGCGAAACTTGAATTAGTTATTCTGCTACAGCCACTTTATTGGGCTATACTCATTTTATTCAGCTGCAATTAGTTTTATTCAGCCACAATCATTGTCCAATATTTCAGAGAAGGCAATGTGAAAGAGACAACCCCGTTCTCCTGTGTAAAAGCCAGTTCCTGCAAAGCGCCTCCATGTACATCCGGTGAAGCTACCCATAACTTGTTCACTTTGGCCGGCAGATTCATTTGTAAAGCAGCTTTCGTTATCAAGGTCGGTTCCGGCATCGTGCCGTCCACATCTCTCCAGCTAAGGCTGTTTGCCTGCGAGAAGTTAAGAAGATGTATCACCTGCTTGTTGCCTACCTGCTTGGCATAAGTAGTGACCGAACCTTGTTGGGGAGGCCATACATTCAACCTCATTTCCCCGTTGGTACAATTCATGGTGATACTATTTTCCGTACCTCCGTCACGAAGCAGATTCTGATAAGAAGTCAAGAAGTCATAATAATGAACCATCGCTGTTTTCAGTTCTTCGCTCATTGTCAGATTCTCATTCGGGAAGTACTCTTTGCACAACATGTGATCGCCTCCCAGTTCCAGATGCGAACCGCCCAAAGCAAACATGACAGCATCCGTCAGCAGAATACCCGGCGTATTAAATTCACCCCGGTTATCCGCCTTGTTATAATTCATATAAGCTGCAAAAACCGTATTCAACTGATAATCGCCATATACTCCATTTTCATAAAGAATAGCTTTCAGATTGGTAAAATCAGCCTCATCCGCCCATACTTCATTATAGAAGAAATCCACTTTATCCGTCTCCCCTATCTGACGGGCACCGTAACGGCTCACCGCATTCATCACCAAACTCTTGTCCGGATGCACCTGCTTCATTGCCTCTATAAAAGAGGCATATCCCTCACGCAAGTTAACAGGAATACCACTATAATTATAAAGCGTGCTACGTCGTCCCAACTGGTCTATCTGATAACCATCGAAAGCGAAGTTTGCATATACATCGTCATTCCTTTCGCCCAGATATTTCTGCCATTCCTTGTTAGAAGGGTCTACCAGATAGATATTACTTTTCCATCCGCCCGGCAGGTCATGGCTGTCCTTAGTCGTGTGAGAAGCATCCTTAAACAGATACCATTCCTCCTTCACTCCATCCGTAGCAGCATCTTTCAACGCTCCGAAACAAAGATTATAAAACATAGACTTCATACCGAAACGATGCTGCGCTTCAATGTAATTTTTCACCGAACTTGTATAAACCTCCCGGTTAGCGATATCCATATAGACCTCATCCAACTGTGTACGTGTACCGCCCAACGGCCAGTGATGTTTATTATGCCAATCCTGGAACTGCACCCAATTGATATGATGACGGTTCAGATACTCCATCTCTTCCTGTGTCTTTTCGGCTGTCTTCTCCTGACTGAAATCAGCGACAAAACCGTAGCGTGGAAAACGTGCCGGATCACTGGATACATCTACCGCAATCGTACCGACTATTACATCCGTTCCGTTCTCCTGACGGTAAAGCTCTGCCATGTACCCTTTAAAATCAGTGGTAGGCGGTTGCCATGTCCAGCTCGTACCATTTACCGATTCTTCTCCCACCGTTTCACCCGAAAGGCGATAACGTACTTTAGTTCCGGCAGGCAGAGCGTCATCCGCTGTAAACACCACTTTCTCTCCCGGTTTGTAGAAAGCCTTGTCTGTCGACAGGTCTACACTCAAATCCGATGTTACCGGAGTCACTTCGGTAACACCGCCCGAAGCTCCTCCATTCTGTTGGTTCGACTCATTATCATCACTGCAAGCCATACACAGGAAAGCAGCTACCAGATATATTATTTTTTTCATCTTGAATTCTTGTTTTATTGTTTCACAATCGAGATCGTCTCTTTCAACTGGTCAATCGTAATCTGATAAGAACCGGCCTCCTGAATATTCCACTTATAGTCCAGACCACCCAAATCTGCATCCGGATACATACTGCTCAACTCTGCATCCGATTTAGTGACGAACAATGCTGTTTCCACTTCACCCGTCGGAGTTTTACCGTCCTTATCCGCCATAAACCAATCTCCGTTCCAGTCAGACTGCTTATCGCAGGAAATCTTCATCTCACCAGCTTTCAGCGTACCGCTCCATGTAAAAATATAAGGACTGTCGACACTCTTAGTCATCGGCGTAGCATTGTCCAGACTCCATCCGTTCGGAGTTGCCTCACCCACCAGATACAATCCTGCGTAAGGAGTAAACGAACGCATCAGCATCTTTTCTTTTCCTTTGCCTGTATAGAACCATACTTTATAAGGTTTGCCACATTCAGCCTCTTTCATTTGCCATTTATTATCGTCGCCTCCAAGCACTACTGACATCGAAGTGTACGGAGCATTTGCTACGGCAGGATGAAAGAAAGCATCCGACTGACCGAAGTCCGCCACAGAGCTAAACTTAAATTCTCCGTCTGCCTTCCAAGGAATCACAGCCCCATAATGGAATAAATCCATCTGAACAGCATCTTTAGACAGTGCCTCAAATCCCCAGCCACCATCTCCGGTAAACGAACCGACAATGAAGAACTCTTCAAATCTCCAACCAATGTCCTCCGTTTCGGTAAGTGTCAGCGTCAGGTCGAGCAAGTCTACTTTCACGATATAAGTTGCTTCTTTATCAATTGTAAACTGGTCGTCCGGTTGGTCACCCGATGTACGGTAAGTTAGCTTGAGTGCTTCCCCGGCAGTGGCGTCACGGTTGTACGACGGCAAGAATTGTCCCAATGTCGTTATAAATTTCAATGATCCTGCATTCAGTTTTCCTGTCCATGTAAACTGTCCGTTATCCGTACGCTCCATCGCCGTCGCATTGTCAGCAGCCCATCCATTTGGAGCAGCATCACCAATCAGGTAAAGCGTAGTAGTAACCGGCTGATACGTAGTCACTGTAAAAGCAGTCGTCGCACTTTGTTTCTGCTCTTCCATTCCGGCAACAACGGCTATGATACGTGCCTCCAACTCCGCTTTCACAGCATAACCGATACCGAACTGCGCATTCAGGAATTGGTTGAGTTCTTCCACTTTCTTAGTCCACTGATACGTTCCCGTACCCAAATCTACCGAATAAGCATTGGCAAAGTCCGTTCCGGCTTTCGCCAGTTCCAGCGTATAAGAGATACGGTTACCACTTCCGTAATTCGTTCCGGTAGTCCATGAGAGAGCGAGTGCTTCCTGACTATGGTTCTTTTCGTTCAACACCAAGTCCTGCTGATTCACCGAAAGAGTGAGGGTATCATGTCCTTTATCTGTCTCCATATAATCTTCGGCACAGGCAACCATCGTTGCACCGATGAAAAGAGAGCATAACAACTGATATATATATTTCTTCATCATATTATTTGTCTAAATGAATGATTATAAAACGGATTAATAACCGGGATTTTGAGTCATCAAGTGATTGGAGTCCATCTCCGTCTGCGGAATAGGCAACAGGAGACGTTCTTTGGTCACATTATTCTTACCGATGGATTTCAGGAATGTCAATGCATAATTTCCATTATCCACACGGATCATATCAAACCAGCGATGTCCCTCAAAAGCAAGTTCCATCCGACGTTCGTGAATAATCTTTTCTCTCATTTCGGTCTGCGTCAGAGTGGTCGGCAACCCTGTCAGTCCGGCACGCTTACGAACGATATTCAATGGTTCGGCAGCCTGATCCGGATGTCCCTGCTCATTCAAGGCTTCCGCTTTCTTCAGTAAGACATCCGCATAACGGTATACTACAAAATTGTTGGGGTTGGTATTATACTCCGGAGAGACAGTTTTCGACACAAGGAACTTACGTACGTTATAACCCGTATTCGACCAGGAACGTTTGTATTCCATACCGTCAAAAGCAGGACAGCCCTGATACAACACAGTGATGTCTTTCCGTAAATCACCGTCCTCGTATTGCTTGACAAACTCTTCCGTAGGCAGATTCCATCCATAAGCACCGGCTACCATACCCGAATTACGAGGCCCCATGAAGGTAGACAGCCAGGATGCTTGATTATCGCCGCCCCAGAAGTCATATTCCGTACTACCGGAGTATTGCACTTCGAAGAGAGATTCCGCACCATTATTGATCGTCGCATTAAAGTTATCAGCATAATTGCATTGAGTCAGATCATATCCCATTGCAGCAATGTTATTGCACAAGGTCACTACTTCATTATAATAGTCGCGATGGTTGGGAGCCAGTGTCAGGTAAATATCCGCCAGCATCGCCATTGCAGCCTCTTTGCAGGCACGTCCCCTGTCAGCATCTCCATAACTGCTTTTCGGAGGAAGCATATTCACTGCATTTTTGCAGTCGGAAAGAATTTGAGCATATACCTCATCTACCGTATTACGGGCAATATCCGCAGATTCTCCCGGTTCAAACGGCTCCAAGCGCAAAGGCACCCCTCCGTACAAACGAACCAGAATATAATAATAATGTGCACGCAGGAAATAAGCTTCACCCATGCAACGGGTCTTTATCTCATTGGAGACAGATGCTGAAGGCAAATTGGAAAGCACGATGTTGCAACGTCCGATCCCTACCCACGGAGAACGCCATACATACAAGGCAAAGCCGTTATCGCTTTGGGCAATGAAATTGGAAGCCTGAACAGTTTCCAAACCGTCAGTACCTCCTCCGGCTCCTACTTCACTGTTGCCTGCGATGATGTCGAGGCTCCAAATACGTTGGTTGTACATATTCGACGATTGCAAGGTCTTATAGCAGGCAGTAGTCAGTGCCACAGCAATCTCGTTCGTCACTTCCGACTCGGGATCGACGCCATATTTAGGATATTTATCCAAGAAATCGTTGCACGATGTCAATGCCAGCACGGCAGACATAAATACCAAAGTTATTATCTTTTTCATATTCTTTCTCCTGATTTAAAAGTTAAAGTTCAAGCCCATACTGAAGGTACGTGAAATCGGGTAACGGCTGCTGTCGATGCCATTAATATCCACTTCCGGGTCGAAACCGGAATATCCGGTGATAGTTGCCACATTCTCGCAAGAGAAAGAGATGCGGGCATTTTCCAGTTGAATCTTTTGCATCCACTTTTTAGGCAGTGTATACGAAAGCGTGATATTCTTCAGACGGAGATAGGAACCGTTTTCCACAAACCTGTCGGATACACGGCAGTTCTGGTTCGGGTCCCCCCAAATGGCGCGGGGCATAGAGTTGCTGGTTCCTTCACCCGTCCAGCGGTTCAATACGGCTGTGGTCTGGTTGTAAGCGGCTGCCATTCCTTCGTTGTCAACATTGTTGGCGTTATAAATCTTGTTTCCCGATACGCCTTGCAGGAAAACGGAGAGTTCCCATCCCTTATAAGAGAAATTATTGCTTAAAGAGAAGAACCAGTTCGGATTCGGGTTACCGATAACGGTACGGTCTTCATCGTTGATGACTCCATCGTTATTCAAATCCCTGAAACGGATATCCCCCGGAGCTGCTCCCGGTTGGGTGGCGTGGCGGTTTACTTCCTCCCAGTTTTGGAAAAGTCCGTCGGTCACGTATCCGTAGAATACATTGATCGGATAACCGGCTCTAAGCATAGTCACGTATGAGTTACCCATCTGATTGATAAACATCGGAGTTTCGCTGTTCAGATCCAGAATTTCATTCTTGTTATAGGTAGCCGTTAAAGCAGATTCCCAAGAGAAAAGACCTTTCAGGTTGATGGTGCGCAGGGTCATTTCCACTCCTTTGTTACGCATTTTGCCGGCATTGGTAAAGGTTTCAGTAGTATCTTCAAAACCGGAGGTGATAGGGATGGAAGCTTTCACCAACATGTCTGCCGTCTTTTTGATGTAGGCATCCAGCGAAAGGTTGACACGTGAATTGAACAGGCTCATATCCACACCGAAGTTGGTTTGGCGTACCTCTTCCCAATGAATATTCGGATTGGAAAGGGTGGTAGATACCAAAGCGGTGGAGTTGTTGTTGCCGAAAGGATAAACTCCCGTATTATAGGAAGCCACAAAGCCGTAGTTACCGATTTCCTGATTACCGGTCACACCGTATCCGATACGCAATTTGAGGTCATTCACCGGAGAATTGTCTTTCGGAAACCATTCTTCCTGCGAAATACGCCATGCCAGAGAAACGGAAGGGAATGTTCCCCAACGGTTGTTCTTACCGAAGCGGGAGGAACCGTCACGGCGCACAGTGGCTGTAAGCAGGTATTTATCTTCGTAAGAATAGTTGAGACGTGCCATCAGAGAAAGCAGTGCCCAGTCGCTCTGGCTGCCACCGATACTGTACATCTTCTCGCCGTTGTCCATTTCATGGATATTATCAAACATGAAGATATTCTTTTGAGCATTCAGGTAATCATAGTTGTTCCACTGGGCGGAAGAACCTGCCATCACACCTACACGATGTTTTTGGGCGAAAGTATGGTCGAATACAAAATAATTATCCCACAGGTAGGTAAATGATTTGTTGTCACTCTTATAGCGGGAAGATTCTTCTACCGGATTCGGTTTCCAGTCGTAAGCCGGAGTAAAGTTGTCGACAAACCAGAATTTGGCATCATAACCAAAGGTACTTTTCAACTTCAACCATTTGGTAAAGGCAATCTCTCCGGTGATGTTTGCCAGAAAGTTATATCCTTTCGTCTCGTTCGTCATCATATACAGCGTACCGATCGGGTTGCGGATACTTCCATACCATTGCGCTTCCTGTCCGGGACCGCTCCAGCTACCGTCTTCATTCTTCACCGGCTGGGTGGGGAGTGCTTTCATCGCATCTCCGATGCTATAGCTTCCTCCTTCTTTCACGTCCGTACTGAATGTCAGGTTAGTAGTGAACTTCAACCATTTATTGACCTGGGCATCACTATTTGCCTGGAAATTGAAACGACGGTAATTAACGCTTTCCACGATACCGGACTGGTCGAGGAAACCGCCGGATACATAGTAATGTGCCTTTTCCGTACCACCGGAATAGCTAACCGAATAGCTTTGTTTCACTCCCGTACGTAGCATCTCATCCAGCCAGTTCGTTCCTGTTCCCAATAAAGAAGGATCTGCCCAATAAGGGTTTGTATTATCATCATTATTAGACAGCATATCATTGCTCAAAGCGGCATATTGCGCAGCATTCAGCATATCGGGCACTTTAGTAGCGTTCTGAATAGCCCAGTTTGCGTTTACCGTTACTTTTCCGGCACCTTCGGCACCACGTTTGCTGGTAATCATCACCACACCGTTGGCACCACGGGAACCATAGATAGCTGTTGCCGAAGCATCCTTCAATACGTCTACCCGTTCCACATCAGCCATATTCAAGGAAGACAATCCCAAGTCGGTAGGAATTCCGTCAATGACAATCAGCGGGTTACTGTTATTGATCGTACCCAAACCGCGAATTTTAATAGTGACATTATCACCCGGCTTACCGGCATCGATTATCTGCACGCCGGATACTTTTCCCTGCATTGCCTGACCGATATTAGCTACCGGAGAGTCTTTGATGTCCTTCACTCCGACAGAAGATACGGCACCAGTCAAATCGCTCTTTTTCATTGTTCCGTAACCTACCACTACTACTTCGTCCAATACTTCCGTATCTTCCTGCAAGGTTACTTTCAACGAGTTTTTCCCGTTCACCGGAACTGTCTGCGTTTTATAGCCGACAAAAGAGATAGTCAGCGTGCTGTTAGCCGGAACGCTTAATGAGAAATTACCGTCTACATCGGTTATCGTACCATTCGTTGTACGTCCTTCCACCACACTGGCACCGATCACCGGTTCACCCGTGGCATCTACTACATGTCCTTTTATTGAAATCTGTTGTGCGAATGCACTAAGAGATAGGAACAAGCCCCACATTATTAATAAGAGGCGGCGTTCAAAGCCTTTCGACTTCATACTCTGTTTCATGTACATTAATTTAAAGTTAATATTAGGGTTACTTTTGTTTTCGTTCTCTGTGTCATTGCTGAAATGACCGTGAAACAAAAGTATCCACATTTCATACTGCTTCTTTGAGCAGATAGCAAAAATATAGTGATTTACACAGTATCTCACAGCATAAACCACTAAATATAAGAACGTTATAAAATAGAAGTCAGACTAAAAAAGTAGTGATTTTCTTATTCTTCCACCTTCCCTATTTGCATTACTTTAGTCTCAAATTCATCTCTTTCTCCCAAAGCTTTGTTACGGACACGGGTCCGGTAATTATAAATGGTAGTCACGGAATAACGGAGGAATTGCGCTATCTTAGTGCTGTCCGTAATCCCCAGCCGGATAAGGGCAAAGATACGGAGTTCGGTGTTCAACAGTTCTCCCGGTTTGGATTGCATGGGTTCTGTGAGCAGCGCATTAAATTCCTCCACAAAATTGGGGAAAAGTTGCAGGAAAGTCATGTCGAAGTTTGCATAAAACTCTTTCAGTTCTTCGTCAAGGAATTGAGAAGATTTAATGGCTTTATATAGTTCTTCCACTCTTCCGGCAGCAGCAATTTTATTTAGGGAACGACGGTATAAATCCATCTTGTCGAGATAAGTGGAGCATTGGTCCATATATCGGCCGATATATTCCTCCTTGATATAATTGGCTTCCGAAAGCGTATGGTTCATCTCTTTCAGTTGCGAGTTAGAATCGTGAAGTTCTTCGTTCAGTTCTTGCAACAACGTATTGGTATCAACCACTTCGCGACGTGCGGCAGCAACCTTTTTCATCTGCTTGTAAACGAAGAAAATGGCAACCAACAAAAATACGGAAAGCAAACTGATACAAATCAATGATACTTTCATCTCCTGTTGCTGCCGTTTGGTTTTCAATTGGTAAGCCTGGTCAATGATAGGAAAGACTTGCGAGATTTCTAACGTACGAAGGCGGGCATTACAAAGAGTGGCATCCTCTAAGGAGCATTTCAGGTAATTGTAAGCACGGTCAATATCCCCTTCATCGTAGACAAGGGAAGCGAGTTTGCGCAAAGATACATATTCCTTTACTGCCGATTTCAGGTCGGCAATGGCCGAAAGGGCCAGGTAATGCTTTTGTCCTTGTTTGTCGCCTTTCAACCGGTAACCCTCGGAGAGAGTATAAGTAAGCATTGCTTTTGAATGGTCATCCAAAGAAGGTTTGTTGTAATATTCCATCAGCATACGGATGGCTTCATCGTATTGAGCATGTACGATGCACTTATCCGCCATCACCAATACGTGTCCCAAAGAGTCGGAAGCGTTGACCTGCAGAAGAGAGTCACGATACAGATCCGTCATTCGATAATACTCTTTCTTGACTTTCTCCGTAACGGCATAATCTCCCATCAAGCCGTAAATAGTGCGATACAAATGATAATAATAACCATAGAGATAATCGGGCAGCGTTTTCTTATCAATCTGCCCCAATAGTTCCAACGCTTCTTTATACATTCCGGTAGTTCCCATCACTTCCGCCATATTCATGGCAGCATCATCCAGGTAATCCAGTTTATCCATGCGATGCGCCAGTTCCTCTTTCCGTTGAGCATAGACAAAAGACGAATCCAGATTATAAGCCCGGTATTCATCGAAAAGACGTCCGCAAAAACCATATCGTTGTTCATCGGAAGTAGCCTCCGCCAACAATTTCTTCAGGTCAGCGATACGCGCCTCCTTTTCCGCTCCATAAGTCTGACGGTTTTTAATGATACCATCAATCTCACGAAGTAACGCATCGGTACTCTTATTATCTTTTGCATAAAGCAGACCGGAAAGGACAATTGTCACAAAAATCAGAATCACTTTTTTCATAGTGCCGTATGTATTATAGTTGCAAAGATAAAAGTCTTTCAGAAACTTCCGGCTTTCAGGAGAAAATTACTGCAGACGGAATGAACAATCTTGTATTAAAACAGGAAGCATTACAAATTTATTATGAACATAATTATTATATTTATAATAATGTTATCGTTGGAACAACCATCAATATACAGATAAATTCAAAAGTATGTATTCACAGCAAATTCAAACTGTTCTATAAATATTTTCTTAAATGGATATATATTATTTTGTTCATAGAAAACTAACATAGCTTTCTTATAGTCGATAGAATCAACTGAACGAAATGATAAAGGACAATAACCGTTGGCTATAAGTATTGCATTACTTGTTATACGGGCAGTACGTTTATTACCATCAGCAAATGGCTGAATGTAAGATAACAGAACTAAAGCTAGGAAAGCTTTATCAAAGATACTCTGCTTATTATTAATTAATTGACAAGTGTCTTCCATAGCTTCTCTTATTTGATATTCATTATCAAGTGGACGATAATTCGTACCCGTAATACCAACACGCCGAGAACGAATATGACGCTCAACTCCCAGTTCTTTAATAAGGATACTATGAATGTCTTCAATCTTTCTTATTGATAAATACTGAAGATAATCAGGATTATCTAAAATAAAATCAAGAGCTTCCTTGTGATTTAGTAGCATAATGGCTTCTTCTTTAGTTTTACCTTTTGCTTCTTCTTTTTCCAGCAAAAGTCTTTCCGTTTCAAGAAGATTATATGTGTTCCCTTCAATTTGAGAAGACTTCCAACTAAGATCCACACCTAACCTTTCCATTTCTTTCCGGTACTCTCCGTCTGTCATTTCTAATACATTTCTTCTAAACGTTTCTTGAAGAGCCGTTAAATGTTTCCGTTCGTCCATCGTGAAAGGGTCAACATTAGGCAATATATCAGGAATAAGGCTGAAATTGAAAGCTTGTTGAATTTCACGCTCATCAACTTCTTTCCGAAAGTATGATTCTAAGTCGAAATAACTTGTAACAAACGTTTGTGGTGTTAGTTTATAACATGTGGCAGGTCCTTGCCCTATGACTTCAATACTTCCAGCGGAAATCATGGCAGCTAATAAACGCTTGAATGTGGCGACACTTACTTTAGTATTCACTCCCTCCATTAATTCTGACCTAGAAGATAGAGGATGAAAACGAAGATATTGTTGAATTTCTTCTTCCATTGCTATTTAGTTGATTATATCGGCTCAAAAATACATAATATTATTAATATATCGGCTCAAAATGAGCCAATAATTACAGTGTATAGGACTCTTTTGAGCCGATATGAAAATCTTCAGCTACCTGTTAGTAGTCTCATATTGTTTCTGAAATGATAGTTAATGAGCCCTATAGTGACATCGCTATGGGGCTCATACATTAACTTGATATTGCAGATATTCACTTGCCTTTCAACTTTATAGCAAGAAACTCACAAAGTAGAATATGAATCTGATTAATAAGCCCTCAACCCATAATCGAATCTCATCTTCTTGCTATCTTTCACTTCAATTTTCAACAAATTACTTCCTTTTCGCAAGTAACGGCTGTAATCGCTGATATTGTATTGATTATATTGCCTGGTCTGCTTTGCCTCCTGCTCAAAGACTTCTACACCATTCAACCACACTTTTGCTTCTCCGGCAACATTCAGCCATAAAGACAGATGACTGAAATCCTTATCCACCTTAAAAGTAGCTTCTGATACTACCGTAGAACGAGGGGGACAGTCGAAAGGCAAAGAAGTCATTTTCAGCTCCTGACCGTTCAGACTGACAAGGCGGGTATTCTTGCTTCCATTCTGACCGTCTGCAATCAAAGTAACAGCTTTCGCAGGGGTGATTTCATACAAACGGTTGTGCATCAGGTGTAACAAGCCTTCCGGTATTTTAGTTACTTTCCGGTCGTAAGTAATCAGGCCGTTCACTTCTCCTTCCACATCAGTGGTTTGTGTATAAACAGCCGCACTCAACCCTTGGGCAATCAGCGTTTCCAAATCATATAACAGGCGACCGTAGCTATCAATCAATGCCATTGCTCCGTCTATATTCTTGTACCCCCAGTTTCTCATATTCGGATTCCAGATATGCTCTTTGATCGCCCAACCATAGCCGCCGAATTCTCCCAGTACGGAAATGCGGTTACCGTTGTTCTCCGGCAGAATCATGGAAGTGACAGGATAATTATGTACATCGTACATGTCGCCTACGCCTCTGTCCGTCCAGCCGGTCACTCCGTTTATCAGGCGTGTATCGTCGTATTTTATCACTTTATTTACGATTTCCACCGTGTTGTGCTGTCCCCATCCTTCATTGAAAACCACCCAGGTAGTGATACAGGGATAGAAACGGAGACGGTCGATCATCTCGAACATTTCTTTTTGCCATTGGCGGGTGTGTTCTTCGGGAGCGTTCCAATCAGTAGTAGCCAACGGATTGACGTGTTCCTCCTTCTTCCTTGACGTAGCAAAACCGGAAACCATGTCTTGCCACATCATCAATCCCAGGGAATCGGCGTAATAATAATATTGCTCCGGTTCTATTTTGATATGTTTACGGATCATATTGAATCCCATCTTCTTCAACTGCACCATGTCCCACAGCATCGCTTCCTCGGAAGGAGGAGTCAACAATCCGTCGGGCCACCAGCCTTGATCGAGCGGACCGTATTGGAAGATGGGTTGGTTATTCAGGCAAATACGGTTGTATCCACATTCATCTTTACGGGCATCTACTTTTCTCAAGGCAAAGTAACTCTTTACCCGGTCTAAAACACGTCCTCCATTGGATAAGACAATATTCAAATGATACAGTTTCGGAGATTCGGGAGACCATAAGACAGCGTTCGGAACGTCTATCTCCATCGCATTAGTCAACTTCTGTTCCACCGTCTTGATTACTTTGCCATCATCCAACACTTCTATTTTCACTTCTTCATTGCCTTTGGCTCCGGCTATATCGAAAGCCAGCTTCACGGATTTTCTCTCAATATCAGTGGAAGGAAGTACCTGACGAATATAGGTTTTATTCACCGCTTCCAGCCACACAGTTTGCCAAATGCCCGATACAGGCGTGTACCAAATACCTTCCTGATTAAGTTGTTGTTTCCCTCGGGAAATAGATTCCGTGTCCGTCGGGTCGGTAACGGCTACTTCAATGCTTTGAGGACCACTCTTCTTCAGGTATTTAGTAATATCGAACGAGAACGGGTTGTTTCCTCCTTTATGCGTACCGACCAACCGGTTATTCACCCATACTTGACATTCATAATCCACTGCTCCGAAATGCAGGATAGCAGATTTGTTCTTCCAGGAAGGATCTAAGGTGAACTCACGTTGATACCATAATTTATCCGTAGGAAGAAATGTTTTCTGCACTCCGGACAGAGATGATTCAATCGCAAACGGGACCAGGATTTCCCCTTCAAAAGAAACATTCTTCCGGGACGTGTTCTGATCCGTTACGGCATACTTCCACAATCCGTTCAGATTGATCCATTCTGCCCGTTGCAACTGTGGTCTGGGATAACTTTGCCACACATTTTCCGGCGTCACCTGTTCAGCCCATACTGTTTTAATTTTATCTCCTTTAGGCTCCCATGCATGGGTAAACACCTGCGACATGGCTCCTAAAGCCAGAGTTAGTAAGATTCTCTTATCCATAAGCATTAGCGGGTTTTATATTCTTTAAAATCTTTCCGTCGATTCTTATTGTAGGTATTCCACATTTTCTGGAAATACAGTACATCACTCTTGTCCGCCCATTCGAAATAGGCTGTTTCCAATTCTTTTGCCATTTCAGGATATTTACCGATCAGGTTGTGCTGCTCGGTACGGTCTTCCTTGATGTTGTACAATTCCCATTCATCTCCTTTGAAGTTGGCGGAAACCAGCTTCCAATCGCCTTTACGCACCATGCGGTTGCCTTCATGTTCCGCATAGATGTATCTTTCGGGCATCTTCTTTCCTTTCACAATCGGAAGGATAGACTGACCTGCCGTAGGCAGAATCGCTCTTCCCTGATATTCTTTCGGATAAGTGGCTCCTGCCAGTTCCACACAAGTAGACATGATATCGGAAAATTGTGCAGGCTGATGATTCAGTCCGCCTTTGTTCTTCACATGATTACCCCAGGAAATAATACACGGCGTGGAAATACCTCCTTCATGTGCATAATGTTTATAGAGCGTGAACGGCGTGCAGCAGACATTTGCCCAGCCTGTACCGTAATGATGATAGGTTCCGGGCAAACCCATCTGGTCGAGTTCTTCTCCGGTATGGGTATGGTATTCGACTCCGGTCTGTTTGTCAAAGCCAAATTCGTGCCATTCGGCACAAGCTCCGTTATCGGACATAAACATGATAAACGTATTGTCCAACTCACCATTCTTCTTTAATTCATCTACCACCCGGCCGATGTTCGTGTCCATCACATCTACCATAGCGGCAAAAATAGACATACGCCGTGCGAGGTCGGTCTGCTGATCTTTCGTCAATGAGTCCCATGCCGGTAGCGGATGCGTTTCATCTTCAAACAGACTTTCGGGAACCACACCGCGCGGACTAAGTTCCGGTTTGCCTTGCATGAGTTTCAGGTCAACAATCCGTTTCCAGCGAGCGTCACGAATCTTGTCCCATCCCTGCATATAGAGAGACATGTATTTATCGGTCACTTCTTTCGGTGCGTGCAAAGGGAAATGAGGAGCGTTATAAGCCAGATACAGGAATAACGGTTTCTTCTCCTGATGTGCCTGGTCGATAAAGTCAATCGCATAATCCGTTATCACATTGGTAGCGTAGAAAGTTCCTTCCTCATAATGTCTGGGCGTACGGTCTTTCGGCAAACGGGTATATACCGCCGGATTCCAGAAAGAGTTGAATCCGCCCAACAAACCGTAATACTCTTGAAACCCACGAAGAATAGGATTCGACTTATTCCCCAAATGCCACTTTCCTGACATAGCCGTAAAATATCCGGCATCTTTCAGGACTTCTGCAATCGTGACGTTATCCGAATTGGAACGGAAACCGGAATATCCTTTCGGCCAGGCAGGATGACTGCCGTCCATGTGTCCCAATCCCGTCTGATGGGGATAAAGTCCCGTCAACAGGTTGGCACGCGACGGGCAACTGCGTGCACTGTTATACATCTGCGTCATACGGACGCCATTCTTTGCCAGTTTATCCAACACCGGTGTATGAATCTCACCACCGAAACAGCCGAGATCGGAGAAGCCCAAATCGTCTGCCAGTATGATAATAATATTCGGTTTGTCCTGTGCATACGTCATCGGAACCAGAGCCAGGCTGCCTGCTATCAATAAAGAAGTTTTCATTTGGTATTATAATTAAAGTTGGGTTTGAATTTACCATTCTCATAGATCATCGGAATTAATCCGGGACGGCACGTCACTTTATACTCTGCCGCCTGTGCCCCACGCGGATTGAAGAACATGGTAGCCCACCAGTTTCCATCCTTATCCTGGAAAAGGTTGTTGTGTCCTCCTCCCGTGATGGCATTGTAGCGTTCGCTATAGGGACCATACACATTATCGGCTGTCGAGATGATGCAGTCGTAACTATAACGTGTCTTCGGTGAGGTTACTCCCTTTTTCTCAATATAGGTATCTCCCTCCGACGTACGGTGCGACCATATAGCTTGTACGAGGTGATATTTGTTATCGTATTTGAAGATAAACGCTCCTTCAATATACGGTTCCGGATTATATTTTTTCTCTTTCAATGTTTTCAGTTCCTCGGCAAATCCGCTCATATCCGGTTTCATACGGGCGATATAATGGTTGTGCCCGACAAAGTAGACAGTGCCGTCCGTATCTTCGAACAAACTTCCGTCGATGTTCGGGAAGATGGCTTTGTCTTTATTACCTTCGATATTCTCGTACGGTCCTTCCGGCTTTCCGGTCTTGCTCCGCAAAATGAAAGAACCTCTCCCACCTGCCGACTCATTCATGCAGGCAACGATAAACCAGTTCTTCACACTTTTGATATAATGCATTTCCGGAGCCCATACAGCATGGAAACGGTTGTCCATCGGATCACCGTTGATGGATTTCTTCTGATATTTCTCTCCCGCTTTATATACTTTCGGCTTTTTTTGCCAGGTTCCGTCTTTTTCCATCGACCATATTTGTCCTCTGGCTTCCCAGGACTTCATATCTTTGGAACGCCACAGGTACAAACCGTCGTTCCAGTCCCAGCAATGTCTCTGTCCCGGAAAGTAACGGTCGGGGGTAGAGGTCGTTCCTGTGATATAATAATAACCGTCGGGACCCAGCGTAGCCCAAGTGTCCCTCATCCAATAATCAAATGCCGGCTTTACAGATGTCGGAACACGTAGTTCCGGAGCGTTTGTATCTGCCGTTCCATATAACTGTGCTGATGCTGTAGAGATGGAAATAAATCCTGTAAACAAGATCAATCCTAATCGCAAAATCAATTTCATATATTTCTGTTTTATGTTTACGGATACAAAAATAGGCCGTTGCGGGGCAGACTTCATGGAATCATGTTTTTAATATCCGTAGGTATGTACAATCTTCTTATTTTTTAGTGTTCCGGGTGGAGATAATTAAATGGATTCTGTTTAAAATGGTAACGTCTTTGCGGGAGAGGCAGCGGATCCTGCAAACGCAACTCCCATGCCAGTAAACGGGTCAGAAGTTCTGTTTGAATTTCGCTGTATTTCTTCTCGCCAAACAGATTATGAACTTCCGAAGGATCTTTCTTTAAATTATAAAGTTCTCCGTTGCCATAATGATTCATAACCAGTTTCCAGTCATCCTTTCTTATCATGCGTGAGGTACCGCTTTGCGTCCAGGTGTTCAGTTCGTCGAAGTGGGCTATTTTGCCGGGAGTCAGTGCTCCTTCCTGTTCAAAAGTCAAGGAGGCATCCAGTCCGACATCGGCTCCTCCGAAGCCTTGTTGTACGACCATGCTGGAGAATTCTTCTTTAGGGTAAGCTTTTCCGGTCAGCATCGGCCACAAGCTACGACCCTGAACTCCTGCCGGTATTTCGGCACCGATGGCAGAGCAGAAGGTGGGGAAAAGGTCGGCTATCGATACGTGGCTATCCATAGGGGCAGGCTGGTTCTTAATGTGATATCCTGCCCATACCATCGGGATACGTGCGAGGCTTTCGGAAAGTCCGGCTCCTTTACGGATCAATCCGTATTCCCCCCAGTAGTCACCGTGGTCGGAAAGTACGACAAAGAGGGTGTTTTCATATTGTCCGCTGGCTTTCAATGATTCGATCAGTCTCTTGATCTGATCGTCTATCAACCGGATCATTCCGATATAGTTGGCACGGATTCGAGGCAAGTCTTGTTCCAGGTTCGGGCAGGACGCGTCTTCCAGTTGCGCCAAAATACGGTATTTCTCTCCTTTCTTTGCCAAATCTTTGCGGGAGGTCTTTAAGACGGGAAGCTTATCGGGGGAGAACATGGAGTAATAGGGTTCACATACCTGATAAGGGTTGTGAGGTTCCGGAAAAGAAACCCATACGAAGAAAGGATTTTCTTTCTGCTGCTTAATCCATGCCAGTGCTTCGTTCACGATTTTGGTGGGATGCTGTTCTTCCAGCGAGATGGGAGATGGCTCCAACCATTGCCCCCTGGCTTGCTGATTCAGGAAACGGGCAGTCTCTTTCTCTGCGGGAGTCGTCTTTTTGTGCTTTCCCCAGTGTCCGTATTCAGACCAGAAATCCAAGTCGGCAGGTTTCAGGTAAGCGTGATTCTTGCCAACCAATGCTGTTTTATATCCGTTTTCTTTCAATACGCCCACTAAGTCCTGTTGATAGGAGATGTCGGGGATATTGTGATTCGTGCGTACGTGAGTGGCGGAAGGAAAACGCCCGGTGAACATGGAACAACGTGCCGGAGAGCTGGCCGGCATCACAGTGTATGCCTTATTGAACCATACATTCTCCTGCGCCAAACGGTCGACAAAGGGAGTCACTTCCAGCGGAAAACCTTCCCTGCCGCACAAATCGGCACGCTGCTGATCGGTCATAATAACCACAATATTCGGTTTGCCGGTTTGCGCCTGAACTGACATAGCCAAACCTTGTATGGCAAGTCCTGTGATACAAAAGATTGTTTTCATTTTATTTTTATTTGCTATTTGACAATTTAGAGTTCACCACGGAGGACACAGAGGACACGGAGGCTTAATCATTTTATTCATTACAGAGTAACACAGAGTCTCACGCTTTTTTTACAGCTAACTGCATCTATCACTCTGTTCCTTGCAGAAAGAGAGAAAAAATGCTGTGTCCTCTGTGCTCTCTGTGTCCTCTGTGGTGAACTAAAAACGATATACAACCATGGAAGCTGCCTCCAGTTCGAACGGTTGATTCAGGTCCAGCCCGACTTCCGTCTCTACCGGTTGGACTTCATTCGGAGCAAACGGTGTGTTTTCTTTTCCCGGAACCAGTACCAGGCTTGTTTTATGTGCCTTGATGGGACGTTTGAAGCCGGAAACTTCCGGTTGTAGAGTGACTTTTTTATCCTGCAGGTTTATCAGTTTCAGGATATATTGTTTGCTGGCCGTATCATATCCCATCGTAACAAAGATGTTCTGCAAACCTTCTATATCCTTGATCGCTGCATCCAGACACACGTCAAACGTGTTATCCCTGAACATCTTCGCCAGGTAGAAGAAGGAAGTCTTTACGCTACTGTCTACTCCATTAATCAACATCGGCAGGAAGATACGGTGTTCCAGAAAGTCCCAATGCCTCATCACCGGACGTTCGGCAAACAAGGGATTCAAATCGCCGTTGCGTTCTATTGACATACGGATGGCTCCGGTAGCCAGCAGGTTATAAGGATATTTTCCGCTAATACCCAATTCGCCGATAAATAGATCGGCAACACCCCGTTTGTAGTTATCAAAACGATAATGCTGTTCGCAAGCCCATTCGATTGAGTTATAATAATGTTCGTCGAACACTTTTACATTCTTCGGGTTGACAAAATTAGGAATATCCTTCCGTTTGTCGTCATTCTCTCTTCCGACTACACGGATGACACTATTGGCTATATAAACCAAGTCGGGGTATTTGGCAGACAATGCCTGATAGATTTTTTCATAACGTTCCCAATACACAGGTCCGAAATCTTCATTTCCAATCTCGATATATTTTAGCGGGAAAGGAGCAGGATGACCGTTCTTTGCCCGTTCGGCTCCCCATTTCGTAGTTGTATCACCAATGGCATACTCGATGGCATCCAACGCATCCTGGATATAAGCGTCCAGATCGACATCAATGTGTCTGAAATTCCATTGTGGACTTTGCTTCACCCAACCGCTGCAAATCATACCCGTAGGCATCACATACATCGCATCGGCTCCCACATATTCGCACAATTCATAAAACTCATGATAGCCGATTCCGTCGGTACGGTAATAAGGCGCCCATTTGCTCCACTGTCCCGGACGATTTTCAATCGGTCCGAGCGTCTTTTTCCAGTGATACATCGTTTCTTCATTGACTCCGTGCACGATGCATCCGCCCGGAAAACGGATAAAGCTGGGAGAAAACTCTTTCAGGTTCTGAACAATGTCTTTACGGAATACGGATTTTCCATCGTTCCAGGTATCGGACGGGAACAGGGAAACGACATCCATCTGAAATTGTCCTTTTGACATCGGTTGTATGGCAAACATTCCACGCCGGACGTTCTTTTCCGGTTTCAGTTCACCGGAATATTTTGTCCAGTCCCGATTCCCTACATTCACTTCGATCACATTGCTCACCCGTTGTCCCCATTCGTCAACTAGAAATACACGTAACGGAGCGGAATAATTTCTGTTCTTCAGAAACAAGGAAAGGCGGTAAGACGTATCCGTCTTCAAGTTCATTCCATAATATCCACGGTTGAGAATCAGGGCATCCGGATGGTTCGCAATATCTTCCGTGACATTAACCAGCATCGAATACTTATTTTCCCCGCTCATCGGATTTTCATCCGTGCGACTGATAAATACAGGAGTATATGATAACGGATAAGTTGTCCATCCAATCAGCGGATCGGCCTGAAACACTTTTTTCTCTTTAACGCGGGGAGCCGGAACATTTTCATAAAGACCGTTCTTCACAGATAATCCGGCAGGCGGTGTAGCTTCTTCAAACGAACGGTTACGTATCAGTTCGGCATGCAAGGCACCCTCGCCCATCATTCCTATTTCCTCATAATGGAAACCGTACTTTACGGGAGCCACTTTGTGGGTTTTCGATTTATTGATATACAACGTTCCATCGGAGGAAGACGGAGAGGAACTATTCCCATATACCAGAGGTAATGTGAAAAACAGACCGATACCAAACGTAAAGGATTTGAATGTCGAATGATTCATAGCATTTGTTTTTAGAGTTTCACATTGCAAATGTGGTCTTTTCTATCCAAGAAAAACAGAAAAATAATGCTTAATACCTGCAATCATGTATAAAAATCTGTAGCGAAGCGGCAAACTGAACATGAGTGCTGCCCGTTTGAACAATTCTACGACTGTTCAAAACAAAAAAAGACGTATCTTTAGGTCGTGAAAATCAATCAGAAAAGCCATGAGAACCACCTTACTTAAATTCGTACTCTTATTTAGTCTCGTGCTCTTAAATACAAGCTTGTCGACGGGACAGATTCAATATAATAACATACGCTTCAAACAGCTAAGTATAGCTGAAGGACTCCCGCATAATACGATCAATGCAATCACCCAGGACAACCATGGGTTCATCTGGTTTGGTACACGCAACGGATTGTGCCGATATGACGGTTATAATATCAACCTGTTCGCACATAATGAAGCCGACAGCACCTCACTCCGCCACAATTTCATCACACGCTTATATAACGATTCGCTCCGTAACATTCTATGGATCTCTACCGATCAGGGCATCTGCAGCTATAACTACGAGACAGAAGATTTCAGCCGTTACCAGATTAAAGGGAACACTAAGGATGATGTTTGTTTCCTGAATACCAGCGATGGTATGCTTCTGGCAGCTTGTAGCAACGGACTCTATCGTTACAATGAACAAGACAGCTTGTTCGTTCCTTTTCTTCTCGATAAAGAAAAACCTCATGTGAGATACTTTGCGGAGGACGGAGACAAAACCTTATGGATAGACACCAACAAAGGACTGATGCGATACAGTCTGGAAAAGAAACAGTTCGTTTCCCTCCCGACTCTCATCCAGCCTTTTACACTGCAATGCAACAATGCCGTCCTGATCTCGTCCAACCAGCTTTTATTTAATACTAACAACGATTTTTTCGTCTATCATATACAAAGCAATACCCTGTGTAATCTTTCGAAAGACCTTGAAGTGAAAGACTTCCGGTGTGCGGCAACCGACCATACGGGGAATATATGGGTAGGCACGGAGTATGGCATCTTTGTCTTCAACAAACTCTATCAACTGATTGCACATTACGAACAATCGGAACGAGATTTAAGTGCGCTGAACGATTCTCCCATTTACAGCCTTTATCAGGACAAGGCTCATAATATGTGGGTGGGAACCTATTTCGGAGGAGTCAACTATTATATATTCGGTTCCGACCAGTTTCAGATATATCCATACGGAGCCAGTTTCAATCATTTGAGCGGAAAGGCTGTCCGCCAGATTATCAATGCTCCGGACAACGGTCTGTACATCGCCACCGAGGATGGCGGATTGAATTACCTGAACAATAGGAAGGAAATCACCCGTGCCGAACGGCTGCACAAGCAAATGCAAATCTACGCCAAGAACATACATTCTTTATGGCTTGACAAAGATAACAGCTTGTGGCTCGGACTGTTCCTGAAAGGAGCTCTTCACTATATACCGCATCTAAACCGCACGGTGGACTATAATCTACTGTCGGATGAGGTTTCTTCCGGCTTCTGCATCATCGAAGACAAGAACGATCATATCTGGTACGGAGGTCCTTCCGGCTTATTCCTGATCGACAAGAAGAAAGCAAACTCCCGCCCGGAAAAAATTTCATCTCTCCGTGTCTTTAACCTGGTACAGTTTAATGACAGTATACTTTGGGCAGGAACCCGAAAAGGCAGTATATTTCAGATCAATACCCATACACTGAAAGTAACCTCGCTCCCTATCCTGCCGCATACCGATCTCTACATCACCTATATCTACCCCGATTCACATCAACGGATATGGATAGGTACAGACAACAACGGGCTTTATGTATCGGACCGCAACGGTAGCATTATCGCCTTTTACAGTAAAGAACAGTTGGGATCCAACGCCATCAAAGGTATCATTGAAGATGAGATGAGTAATGTTTGGGTAGGTACCGGAAACGGACTTTGTTGTATCAATTCCCAAACAGGAAGCATTGACCGATATACCACGGCCGACGGATTGCCCATCAACCAGTTCAACTACTCCTCCGCCTGTAAGAAGCCTGACGGAGAATTGTATTTCGGAACTATCAACGGTATGATTTCTTTCTACCCGGAACAGGTACGCTCCGTCAATCCCCGTTTCAACATTGCACTGACTGCCATTTGGAGCAACAGCGAATATATGTCGCCCAACAATGAGAAAGCATTCATCCCTTCCTCTATCTCCGAACTGACAGAGATCACCCTGACGCACGAACAAGCCCAATCCCTGCGTCTCGAATACTCCGGCCTGAATTATCAATATACCGACAACACTCAATATGCGATGAAAATGGAAGGTATCGACAAGGACTGGCAGTTTGTAGGCAACCAGCATCAGGTACGCTTCTCCAATCTGCCTTCAGGAAGATATATCTTAAAGATCAAAGCCAGCAAAGATGGTATCCACTGGGACGAAACGGGCCAAAAGGACCTTGCTATCAGAGTCCTTCCTCCCTGGTGGCTCTCGCCGGGAGCATATTTAGTTTATGCACTACTCTTCCTATTAATCATTTACGCCGCATACAGATATACCAAAACGCGTATCATCCTACTCATGCGACTGAAAACGGAGCATGAACAACGCGTCAACATAGAGAATATGAATCAACAGAAGATCAATTTCTTCACTTACATCTCCCATGACCTGAAAACACCGCTGACCCTGATTCTATCGCCTCTGCAACGATTGATCCAGCAGCCACAAATCAGCAACAACGATAAAGAGAAACTGGAAGTCATCTACCGAAACGCCAACCGGATGAATTATCTGATTAATGAACTATTGACGTTCAGTAAAATCGAGATGAAACAGATGCGTATCAGCGTCCGGAAGGGAGACATCATGCACTTTCTGGAAGAACTGTCGCACATCTTCGACATTGTAGCCGGGGAACGGGAAATTGACTTCATCGTCAATCTGGAAGACACCGAAGAGGAAGTCTGGTTCTCGCCTTCCAAACTGGAACGGATTCTTTATAACTTGCTCTCAAACGCATTTAAATATACCCAACCCGGCGGATACGTCAAGTTGAGTGCTAAACTAATAAAAGAAGAGAAAGGAACATTTGTGCAAATCTCCGTCAAAGACAATGGCAGGGGGATTCCTAAAGAAGCTCAAGAACAAATATTTGAAAGTTACTACCAAGTTGAGAAGCGCGACCATCGCGAAGGATTCGGACTGGGATTATCGCTTACGCGTTCGCTCATACACATGCACAAAGGGGAAATCCGGGTAGAAAGCGAAATCAACAAAGGTTCGGATTTTATCGTTACCCTGAATGTATCCGAGGATGCTTACAACCCCGATGAACGCTCGTCCGAGAACATCACGACCGAAGAAATACAGAAATATAACCAGCGAATCAAGGAAACCATCGAACTCATTCCTGAAAAGCTGACCAACAAAGAAAAAGATCCTGCCCGGGAATCTATTATGATTGTAGAGGACAATAAAGAAATGAATGATTATCTTGCCAGCATATTCAGCGAGAAATATGATATTATACGGGCGTATAACGGTGCGGAAGCCTGCAAGAAGATAGCCAAACAGCTGCCCAACCTCATTATATCGGATTTAATGATGCCGGTGATGGACGGCCTGGAATTCACGGAACGTGTCAAACAGGACGTAACGACCAGCCATATCCCCGTTATCCTCCTGACTGCAAAGACCGATGAGAACGACCATACGGAAGGTTATCTGCGGGGAGCCGATGCGTATATCACTAAACCTTTCAACGCCAAGAATCTGGAACTGCTGGTACAGAATATCCAAAAGAGCCGGAAACAGAGTATTGAACACTTCAAACAGGCAGAAGAACTGAACATCAAGCAAATAACCAACAACCCGCGGGATGAAATATTCATGAAAGAACTGATGGAACTGATTATGGCGAACCTCACCAAGGAAGACTTCGGAGTAACGGAAATCACAGCCCATCTCCGCATCAGCCGCAGCCTGTTGCACATGAAGCTGAAATCACTCACCGGATGCTCCATCACTCAATTCATACGGACGATCAAAATGAAAGAGGCTAAAACTCATTTACTGAATGGTATGAATGTCTCCGAAGCATCATTTGCCGTCGGTATATCAGATCCGAACTACTTTACAAAGTGTTTCAAGAAAGAATTTAATATCACTCCGACAGAGTTTCTCAAACAGTTGAAATAGAAAGCAAAAGTAACTGCTTCAGAAATTCAACCTACCCTTAGACAACGTGTCAACTATTAATAGAAAAGTTCTTTTGCTCCCTTTGCAAAGATCTCTTCCCTACATAGTAAAGTTGTCTTTGCCCTATTTCAAACTATAAACGCAAGTTCCGTTTATATAATTGCAAGCTTTGTTTTTATAAACGGAACTTGCAATTATATAAACAAAGCTTGCAATTATAGTTTGGAATGAAGAAAAAGGAAGTTATCCAACCGGCAAAAGGAAGTTTGGTCTATATCAAAAGGAAGTTAGCTATTAATAGCCAACAGGGCAAGTAGGTATATCTTGTAAATCAACTACGCCCAACAGAAAAAGATATCGCCGGTAATTAATCTGCAACATTCACTGATGCAGCTAATTACCGGCGAGCAATAGAAATCTATAATCAACTAATACCTATTCTACCATTCTTGGAAGCGTAAATCAGCTTCCGGATTCTGACGACGAATCAGTTCCTCGTCAACCTGATAAGTGACGCCACCTTTCGTGTACTTATAAGAAAGGGTAAACTTAGGCTGTTTCCCTACAAATTCCAATGATTCGGCTGCAGGATCTAATGTGGCGGATGCATCCGTGATAGCGACACTTCCTCCAGCTTCAATATTGACGCTTCCATCCGGATTGACTGTCAGATTCACCGACTCATTGTTTTCCAATGTGTTTCCGAAACCCGGTCTGCGTACTTTGTTTCTACCTAACGAAACAAGGTCGCGGGTCATATTCTGACTCAAATCCTTGTTATTGTATTCAGTCACCTGCTGGGTGGATAAGTTAGTAACTTTCCCTTTCACAAAGTATGTCCCATGATACTGGCTGACGAACTTGACAACTACAATACTGTAATCCTTCAAATTGCCATTCACATCAGTACTAATTTCATCCTGATTATGATCGACCAACCGGAAAGGGATTGCATAGTGCTTGTTCAAAGCAGTATTGTCTTCATAGAAAGCATCGGAGAAAGTCACTTTCACATCTGCTATTGCCAGATTCGGATTGCTAATTGTCATCTTGTTCGGATTAGCCAACTGATAATAGTTTTCCGGCATCAGTGTCAAGCCCGTACCCTCCAGTAAAGACGGATCGATCTCGAATGTAGCCCAATCATCGGTATGCACCTCTCTTTTACCGCCAATAGCCACTCCTACCTTTATCGACATATCTGTATCGGCTACCAGTGTCCGCAGAGGTTTTTGCGAAGCAAAGTACACAGAACTCTTATCGTAGTCCTTTTCATAATCGTCATAACAAGCAGTCATCAGAACGCTTATCAGCCCTATCCATAATATATTTAGTCTTTTCATTGTAAATAAGTATTTATATCAACAGCACGTTATTCCCAACCCTGATTATTCATTAGATTCTTATTCTTTTCCAGCTCTGCATACGGTAGCGGCATGAAATAGTTTTTCACTTCATATTTCCGTTGTTCCACTTTCTGTACTTTGAAGCTGAATGTACCATCTTCCTTGCGGGTAACGGCAACACCCTCCACCTCTTCGTTCAACGGCAATACCCAACGACGCATATCAAAATAACGATGATTCTCGAAAGTAAATTCCAAGCGACGTTCGTTCTGAATCAACTTTCTGAACGAGTCCTTACTTTGAGCCATTTCATCCAGATAAAGATCAAAATTGATACCCCCGGCTTGCGAACGGATTGTTTTCAATATTTCGTATGCAGAATACAGACATCCTTCGGCTTTCACTGTCGGGTTGCCCCAAGCCTCATTGGCAGCTTCGGCAAAGTTAAGAAGAACTTCCGATTTTCGTAACAAAGGATTGTAATGAACCGAGTTTAATGTCTGAATCGGATTCAACATAGCCGATTTCTTGGAAACGAATTTAGCCAGGTAATAACCCGTACGTGTAGCATTCTCACTAAACGAAGGAGAATCTTTTCCACCCTCGGACATATCCAACGGCTGACCGGAATCGCCAAATGTAGCACTATGATAGTAGACATTCAGTGCAAAGCGATTATCCAGTACGGCATAAAGCTGCGTCAGATCGAAATCAGGATCAGACAGATCGACACCGGAACGGACATCGGTTGCCGGATAACCATTCTTCGCATAAAAAGCCTTTACCAGATTATGAGAAGGAGTGGCACGGGCACTTCCGTAGTAGAATGGCGGGAAATGGTAACCTTCCAATAGGTTATTATTAAAATATCTGCGGAAAGCATAATCGGAACTTTCCGTCTGAACATCGGCAATGGAAGAAGCCGTAACAGGAACATAAGTTCCGAAACCTTCCATGCCCAGAATTTTATTGATCTCTTTGGCTACCGCTTCCCATTTTGCCTGATAAACCGTAGGGTTCAGTATTTCGAATTGTCCCATGCCGATGATCTTCGTCACATCATCATCCTGCATGGCAGGGCTTGCGCTATATAAAAGCGCACGACTTTTCAGAACAGCTGCCGCCGCTTTCGTGGCACGACCGATTTGTGTATTACCAAACTCCAGGTCATCTCCCTGATACACATTCGGTAATAACTCGATGGCATTATCCAAATCGTTAACGATAAAATCGACTGTTGCCTGATAAGTAGGACGAAGAAATTCACCATTCTGCGCGGCCTCATCCTGCGAAATAAAATGATCTGCCAACGGAATACCCAACGCTTTTCCATTCTTCGCCTTTCCGCCGTACATCTTCAATAGCTCAAAATGCCACCATGCACGCAGGAAATACGATTCACCTTCCAGACGCAGCTTGATTTGCTTGTCCACTTCCGGGTCGGTACGGTTGTACTGCACCTGGTCGGTCAAGCCGTTTTCGAGGAAAGAGTTTACATAGTTCAGCATGTTGTACGCATTGCTCCAATTTCCGATCGGGTTGTTAAACGCTGTCATCCCACCCATATTTAATTTATAGACAGAAGAGCTGCGCAGATTAGTCACTGCATTATCGGTAGCACAATCCAGAAAGTTATCTTCAAAACAATCCGGACGGTTGGCTATGCCATTATAAGCTTTATATAGTACGCCTTGAGCAAGTTCCGGCACTCTCCAGGTATCAGAGTCTCCGATCTGCCATGTCACCTTTGTATCCAATGTGTCGTCACAAGCACAAAAGAGAAACAGACCTGCTAAAACGCAACTTCCTAATATATGTTTCATATTGCCATCTATTAATTGTTCAAAATTAAAATACAAAAGAGACTCCGCCTGTAAAAGTACGTGTCACCGGGTAGTTTGTCACACCAGCATTCAGCAATTCAGGATCTAAATCTTTCACGGAAGAAAGGACAAATAAGTTTGCACCACGAGCGAAAACCTTCATCTTCTTCACTACCGAACTTGGGGAGAACTGATTGAACGTGTAGCTCAATTCAACATTCTTCATACGGAAGAAGCTTGTATTCTTCAACCAGAAAGAAGAATTGCGGAAATTGTTCTCACCGGCAGTGGTTGTCAGGCGCGGATAACTTCCGGTCGGATTGTTTGCCGGATGATAACGGTCTAATGCCAGTTTGGAGTATTTACCTTCTCCATTATTCCAGTAATAAGCATTTGTTGCCCAGGTGTGAACACCCAGTTCGGAATATCCCTGAAGATACAATCCCCAGCCTTTGTAACTTACATTGAAATCGATGCCCAATGTGGTACGTGGGAATGAATTTCCGAGTTCCTTTACGTCACGACCATCAATGATCTTATCGCCGTTCAGGTCTTTGTAGGCGATGTCGCCTTCCTGATAATCGGCAAACGTCTGGGGGGCATGTCCATTGATGGCTACATCTTTGCCAAATAATCCTTCGGCAACCAGTCCCATCATAGCATCGGTAGAACGCCCCACTGTATAACGGTATTCTTCACCATGTTTCACCTGGTTCCATTTCAATACTTTATTCTTTGACCATACGAAATTGGCTCCTACCGAATAAGACCAGTCGTTGATACGGTCGCTCCAGGTGAACATTCCTTCTATACCATGATTCAAGACGGAGCCCATGTTATCCTGGTAGGTAAAGTTGCCAGTATAATCCCCGTAAGAGGCATCAACAGAACCAATGATGTCCGTATGTTTCTCACGGAAATAGTTTATTTCGGTATATAAGCGGTTGTTCAGGAACAGGCCTTCCACACCGATGTTCCATTCTGCTGCCTTTTCCCATTTCAGGTTCGGATTGCCCGCACGGACAAAAGTGGAATAGTAAGCCGTAGCACCGTTGTTCGTTGTTCCGAACCGGAAACTGCCGTCTTGCGACCAGGCACGTTCATACAATAAATGTTCGGTGCTTCTGTCATATCCCAGGATACCGGCGCTGGTTTTCAGTTTCAGGAAGTTCACATATTCATTGTCTTTCAGGAAATCTTCATTGCTTAGAATCCAGGCAAGGCCACCCGCAGTCGAGAAGAAGTATTTATTTCCCGGTTTGAAACGGTTGCTTCCCATCAATGCCATATCCGCTTCCACAGCATAACGGCGGTCATACATATAGTTCAGACGCAATGCGTAGTTTGCATTGATGATGTCCTGGGTCACTCCCTGATTCGTTGTTTTCGAGTACATATAAGTCAGGCGTGCCGATACATCGTGTTTTTGGTTGAATGTATTCTCATAACCGGCAAAAGCATTCCAACCCAATGTCTGTTGCAAGGTAGTCGACTTCCGACTCTGTGAAGTGGCTACATCTGTTTTCTTCATCTGGGTGTACATAATTTGTTCCTCACCGGCAAAGTCACGATATGTCTTGATGGCATACGTCGGATAGACTTTGCTCAAAGAAAGTTGCAGGTAATCATAGTTGTCGAAAGAAAGGAAAGCACCGGCTTTCAATCCTTTTGTCAGCATATCAAGATCAAATTTCAAACCGATATTGGTCTGGCTGCGTGTATAACGCTCATCCGTATATCCTCCGTACATCGTTTCCGCGTATGCATTCATCGGACGAAGCAGACTTGCGCCAAACAAAGGAATTCCGTCCGAGCTGGCCAGTCCGGTTTCTTCCGGTGACATAGTCAGCGGGTATTCATTCGGACGATGCGTAGACAAGGCCGTAAATACCTGACCACAGTCCAATTGTCCCCATTTACGCATTTCCATACGTCCGGCAACGTCTGCGGATATAGTCAGGAAATCCGTTACATTAAAATCGAGGTTTCCGCGGAGAGTCAGGCGATGTAACTGCGGAGTATAGGTGACATCTTCAAATCCGCTACCTCCTACATATCCGGCAATCAGGGCATAACGCACTCTGTCAGTACCACCCGTCATATCGAACGATACTTTCCGATAGTTGGCATTTTTGTTCAATAACTGATCGTACAGATCAACGTTCGGATACAATAGGTCATTGGCTCCTTTGGAGTTTTTATATCCTTCCAGTTGTTTCTGATTATAATAAGGAGTCAGTCCGTCGTTTGCACGCGCTTCATTATACAGATTAGCATATTGATAAGAATTCAGGAAATCAGGAGTACGCGTCATCTGTACCACACCTGCTTCGGCGGTTGCGTTATAAATGCGGCGGTTGGCCTTTCCTCTGCGGGTAGTCACCCAAAGTACGCCATTCGCAGCACGTGCCCCATAAAGAATCTTGGCGGTGGCATCTTTCAGCAACTCGATACGTTCGATTTCTTCAGGAATCAAATCCGCTGCCGGACGTTCCACACCATCGATGATAACGATAGCTGTATTCTCCGACATGCCATGCTGGCCACGGATAAATAAATCAGGCGTATTGTTTCCCAATCCGCTGACCGTGGAGCGAACTTGCAGACCTAACATTTTACCTTGCAGCATATTCGTCAGCGTCAAATCAGGGAAGGTTCCGAACTGTCCGTTCTCCAGTACGCTCGTTGCGCCTACTTCATTCCCTTTATACGTCTTGCCACCATCGGCTCTATTCACCAGCGATTCTTCGGTCAGAAACAGAGGCTCTTTCTTCAATACAATCTTTTCAGGAACGATATTGCTGCCTGTCAGCTTATACACTTTATCTTCATATCCCAAAGCCTCCACCATGACGGTTGCGTCATTCTCGACCTTCGTCTGAAAACGTCCCTTTGCATCTGTATATAGAACGACTGCGCCTTCTCCACAAATGATAGAAACATTCTTCAACGGGCTACCTTTCTCGTCGGTAACAATAGAAACTACTTCCACCAAAGGCTTCTTCGCCGACTTTCTCTTTGATTTATTTTGTGCGAAAGTCAGGCTAGAGCCAACGATAAGGACAAATATGAGCCCTATCAGTCTTATATATCTAATCTTGTTTCTCATATACTTTTCTTTATTTATAGGTATCACCATCCGGGGTTCTGTTGAAGATTATCCAAAGCCGCCACTTCATCCATCGGCAGCGGATACCAATAATTACGCTTGTTAAACGTCCGCACGGCTGTCCTCACCGGAACATACTCGTAAGTAAAGTCGGTCAACTTATAAGTGCAGGCTTTTTCCACTTTCAACTGGTCGGCCGTATAAGAATGATTGATCGGAGTTGCTTTGACGCCCATGATCGGATATTCACCCTTAAACAGGTCTTCAGCAATCATCCAACGGCGGATATCATACCAGCGATGTCCTTCGAACATCAATTCCACACCACGTTCCCGACGATAAGCTTCTCTAAAGTCAACTCCATCCGGTAGTTCGCCAATTCCGGCTCTTACACGGATTTTATTCAAAGCCTGACGGGCCGACATCGTACAACCCGTAACGACTGCATCCGGATCACCTGTCGCCTCGTATGAAGCCTCTGCCATATCCAGATAAACTTGCGAAACACGAATGTACACAGCCACCAAACGATATAATTGGAAACCAGCTTCGCCAAACAAAGGCACACTTGCTTCGGGCCAAATGAACTTCTTGCACATATATCCGGTCTGTTGAGAGCCTCTCGTAAACTGATTGGTAGAAATGAAGTTCTCGGAGTAACCGCCCGAATAAGTAGTCAGATAATAGGGAACACCCTGTAAATTCTTCCCCCATTGCTCACCGGGCACGAGGATATTATTCGTGAAGCGAGGGTCTCTATCCGAGTAAGGATTGGTAGTCTTTACCGCATCATAACCGGAACGCGGATCAGTGATCGGATAGTAGTTGCCGTCAGCTCCCTTACGTTCGTACATATCTACCGCATTTTGTGTCGGAGCATTATAAGGAGTACCTTCGGCACCGGTTTTATTATCGTATGGTTGTGTCAGCCATTGCGCTCTGACGAAAGCAGACCAGTTGCCATGATGCCAACGCAGGAACCATAAATATTCCGGCTGTGCGAATTGATTGGAATTAGGCATTAATTGAATACTACGATATTCGTCGTGATTCATCAAGCGATAATATTCGTGACTTTCAATGGCATTGATAGCTTTTTGTGCACTACGGGCAGCTTCGGCAGCCATGTCTTTTCCATATCCTTTGTTTTCAATAGAATTCAGGTCATTCTGCATCAAAGGACTGGCAGCATACAGCTGTGTCATCGCTTTTAATGCCATGGCGCTTACTCTGTCAGGCCGTCCATGTTCCTCGTCAGGCCAGCTTATAGGTAAATATTCAATGGCTTTATCCAAGTCAGTCTGCATCCAAGCATTGGATTCCTGATAAGTTTTACGGGGAAAGTCAAAGTCGTCCGATGCTCCCCAAAGCTGGTCAAAGATGGGCATTCCGCCATATCGTTTGATAATCTCAAAATAGAAGTAGGCACGCAGGAAATGAGCCTGTCCCAACAATTTTCTCCTTTGGTCGTCTGTGATGGATTTCACTTGATCTACTCCGCTAATTACACGGTTCACGATACGAAGTCCGGTATAAGCACGAGAAATAGCACTTTTGAAATTCTTCCCATCACTTTTACTTCCTATTTCGAAACGTGTACCGGCATTCTCCAGCCAGTTACCTGCATTGACAAACTTCGACGGATCATTATCGCGAACGGATGCATATTCATCCGATAAATTACCTACCGTTACGTATGTATTCGAATAAGAGTTGATACCATGTGTAAAGATTAATATATCATCATTTTGAAAGATGCGGTCCATGAACCCTAACAAACTGCTATAATCTTTATAAACATCATCTTCGGAAAGTCCGTCATCGGGAGAGCGGTCCAGATAGTCCTCACAACTTCCTACAAACAACCCCAATAGAATAATCCATATCCAATTCAACTTATGTCTTCTCATATCAGTAAATTTAAAGTGTCTCATAATCCTAATCTAAAACCAATGTTATAACGTCTCACCACCGGATAAACATTCTGTCCCGAATGTTCGGGGTCACGGCGGGAATCACCTTTCGAGAACGTCAACAAATTGGTACCGTTGACATATACTTGCAGTTTTGTCAGACGTAAAGGCTGCAACCAACGCTTCGGAATCTGATAATTCACTTCCAGGTTCTTCAAGCGAAGATAAGCATGGTTGGTATATGTGTATGTACTAGCCACCGAATTATAACTTCTCTGAACATGAATACTGGGGCGAATCGGACCGCCTTGAATCGGAGCATCGGCTGTCCATGTATTCAACGTATTTGGTTGAGCCTTGATATTACCTTCCGGGAAATCCCATAAATAGGAAGGAATCGCTTCTTTATAAACATCCATAGCACTGTACCACAACATATTGAATCCGATTCCTTTGTAAGAACCTCCCAATGTAAATCCGAGGGTAGTGGTCGGATAGTTCAGGTTTTTCATCGGAACCATATCCTTAGCATCAATCATACCGTCTCCATTATAATCGATGTAGTACAAGTCTCCCGGAATCAGCGTGTTGTGTGTACCATTGGCAATAGTGGACTGCGCCGAGTTATAAATATCATCCAATGACTGGAAGTTTCCTGTTGCCAGGTATTTATTCACATATCCGATTGACTTTCCGGCTTTTTTCAAATATTCGCTCTGATTCTTCGGGTCATCAATAAAGACAACACGGTTCTCACTGGTTGCAAAATTAAACTTCGCGTAATAATTAAACTTTCCGATATGGTCGTTCCAAGCAATATCCAGTTCAAGACCGTGATTTTTAGTCTTACCCAGATTCACCTGCGGAAAAGCAATACCACTATCGGCCCATGACGGAATCGTATTACGTGTCATCAGAATGTTATTACGCTTTTCATCGAACAAATCCACAGTAAAGTTTAGTTTACCCCACAAACCTATTTCGATACCGATATTCTGCTTGATAGATTCTTCCCAAGTAGCATCGGGGTCGGCCAGTTTTCCTTCTTTGTACAAAGGTCCCCAGTTACTGGTCTGATATTTACCAAACTGCGCATTGGCAGATAGTTGCTCAAACTTCTGAATATAGTTGAAACGGGTAGCACCTTTATCATTACCAACTACTCCATACGAATAGCGCACTTTCAGGTTGGTCAGTACACCTTTGGTCAATTTCTTTACCCATGGTTCTTCACTGATACGCCAACCAATAGAGGCAGAGGGGAAGAATCCGAAACGGCGTCCCGGAGCAAATTTTTCCGAACCAGTGTAGGCACCGTTAAATTCAGCAAGATAACGCTCTTTGAAGTTGTAAGTGACACGGCCTACCCAGTCTTCTTCGTAAGCCGGGAAGTTCATCACACCCGAATTAGCAGTATTGGTTGATTCGTTCATCTTACGGTTAAATACAAATAAGGCACTTACATCGTGATCGCCAAACTGGCGACTATAATTCAATGCTAATTCGTAATAAAGTTTACGTCCGTAAGCCTTGAAACCGTCATAAACACCACCAACAGGCAAATCTCCGGGAGCATTTTCATCCGGATAGCGTTTCTCGGTATAATTATAAGTAATTGTTCCGTCAGCATTATAAATAGGATTGGCGTAATCATACACACGATTAATACGAATATGTGTACGTTGGGCAACCAAATCGTCTTTACCTAAAATCTTACCCGGCATGATCTGGGTAGTCCATGAAGAAGAAGTAGTGTAAGACAATGATGCTTTCAATGACAGTCCCTTTGTAATAAAGTCCAGCTTCTGATTCAAGATTACATCGTAGAAACCTTGATGTTGCTTAATATTACGACTACCTCCTTCGTTCATCAGACAGGCTATATTTTGATCGGAGCTTAACCCGTCTCCCCATATTCCATTACTATATTTAATCGGAAATTCATTACTTGGAGCCGTAAAGAACGTTTTAAAAAAACGTTCATCCGGAGAATCGACATTCTCATAATAAGACGGTTGGTTCTGATAACCCATCTTACCGGCCACATTGAACGAAAGTTTAGTAGTACTTGTGATATTGAAGTCGAAATTACTACGCCAGTTATAACGACGGTAAGAGAAGGAAGGATCGAAATCCTCTTGTTTGGTAGTATTAAAAATATCTCCGTCATGCAAATAACCCAAAGATACGAAATAACTCATTTTCTTCGTACCACCACGTACATTAAGATTATAAGCCTGTTCATAACCTACATTCTTTACCAGTTCTTTCCACCAGTCCACTTCGGGAAAGACATCGTTATATGGACCGTAATTTCCGGTAGCATACGCATTTTCCCATGCGGTAATGGTAGATTCGGGAACCATTGCTCCCCAGTTACCATCATTAGCCTGTGCCCTGTTATACTGTTTCATAGAGGTCACATAGTCAGACCATTCAGGAGCAGCAGAAGGTTGTTTAAAACCGAAGTTAGCTGTGAATGAGATTTCCGGTTTCTGTTCGAGTCCGCGTTTGGTTGTCAACAAGATAACGCCGTTCGCACCTTTCACACCGTAAACCGCAGTTGCCGAAGCGTCTTTCAGTACGGAAATAGATTCGATTTCGTTCACATCGACATCGTTGAAGTCACGTTCGATACCATCCACTAATACCAGTGGCTCCGCTTCTCCCCAGGTAGACTTACCACGAATCAATAAAGAAGCCTTATCGGCTCCCGGCTTTGAAGTGGAATTGATGGCAACCACACCCGGCATCTGACCTTGCAAGGCTTCGGAAACGGAGTTCACGCTACCTATCTTTAATAAATCATCTCCTTTTGCAGTAGCAATGGAACCGACACTGGATACCTTTTTCTGTACACCGTATCCAACCACTACCACTTCTTCCAGTGTCTCCGTATCTTCTCCTAAAGAGATTACTCCTAAAGTCGTTTTATTCTTTAAATCCAGTTCCAGAGTTTTATAACCCACATAAGAAATGACAAGTATGTCTCCTTTTGATGCCTTCACAGTAAAATTACCGTCAAAATCAGTAATCGTACCGCTTCCCGTACCTTTCACGCGAACACTGACGCCAATCATCGGTTCACCGGATACTGCATCCTTCACTTGTCCCTTCCAATAGTCTTGTTGTGCCTGCACGTCCAGCGCACAAAACAAAAAGCAACAAAGACATAAGAAAGAAAAATAAAGTCTGTCTCTTTTCATAAACATTATTTTTAACTGTTAACAAATTCTTTATCTCAAGACACAAATTAAGCGGGAAAATCTTCAAATGAAAGGGAAGAATCTCCTTAAAACCCGTACAAATGTGCAAAATAGATTTCTCTACTACATTTCTGAACAAATCATTTCCACATTGGCTTTATGACGTGCTCTTTGTCTACGGTGATATTGTATATGCCATCGTTTCCTTTCTTCAGGATGAGCGGAACAATACGTGTTTTACGAGGAGACACGGTGGAATCCGAACGATGAACATGGTAAACATAGTAATATTTTCCATCCAGCCCTTTAAATACATCTCCATGTCCTGATCCGTTTTCTCCTACGAGGCTGCGATGAATGATCGGACTGTTCGGGTGCTTCTTCCACGGACCGAAAGGGGAAGAAGCAGTAGCATAGCCTACCGAATAGTCGATATTCATAAAATGATTGGCAGAATAGAAAAGATAATATACCCCGTCCCACTTCATAACAGTCGGCCCTTCCATCACCGGTGCAGACTTATAGTTCGGAGTCTTTTCCCAAGGCTCCGTACAGTCCATACATTGTTTCAATGTTTCCGGTTTGATACTTCCTTTCTTTATGTCAAACTCGGCTACCCAAAGATAATTGCCTTTATTAAAGCGGACATGATACAGGTAGTATTTTCCATCATCATCCTTAAATAGGAAAGAGTCTATATTCTTAGCGGAAGCGTCTATCGGTTTGACTTCCTTCTGACGAAAAGGTCCGAATACCGATTTTGAGGAAGCAATTACTGTTTGCTCATTAGCGGTATAAGTGAAATAATAAGTTCTTTTATCCTTAAAGTATTGAGGTGCCCAGAAGCCTTTTTCACCGAAAGCTTGGTCTCCCTTTCTCAATATAAGTTGCAAATCTTTTCCATTAGGCACAGTCCAATGCTTCAAGTCGGTCGATTCGAGGATAGCAAAGCCCTGCGGTTCCTGATTGCGTGTACCTGTGAGATAATACTTTCCGTTCTCCACAAAGATAGTGGGATCGGCAAAGGATATTTCTTTCCATGAATCCGCCCATGATTGGGTGATAGATACACATATCACCGCTAATATGAAAATTACTTTTTGGATAGTCTTACATTCTTTCATAAACATATTTCTTACGATTTATTTTATAAAACCATTTATTGAGCCAATTCCCAAACCAAACGAGGCTTCTCTCCTGAAAGATCCCAAATAGACTCATCCCATTGAAGAGCCTTTACTGCTGCCATAAGAGTAGGTATGGTAGAAAGTCCGTTATAACGGTCAGCACCATTAACAGTTGCCGAATAATTGGGAACTGCCTCATCTACTATTGCAGGTGTATTAACTGAAAAACGGCACTCCATATTCGGATTGGCATAACAATTATTTGCCTCATTTTTATCGAAGCGTCCGCATACTCTTCCTGATTTAGGTGCACCATTCGAATATAAGGAAGAATTCCAAGCCACACAACGTGTCACTGTTACTCCTGTTCCTTTATTGGCAAGTCCCAAAATGCCTCCTACTTGATTTTGAGCTGCAATTTCACATTCAGAGTAACAATGTGAGATGAGCGCTGTTGGGCTCGGCTCTACAAGTCCTGCAATACCAGCTCCGGGATTCGGAGGTGTAACATTAGGATAGGACTTAGCCACTCCTGATGAATAACAATGAGTAACAGTACCCTGAAACATCCTGCTTACAATACCACCAACACATGACTTTGTGATAATATCTCCTACAAAATAACATTGAGTAATAGTAGCGCCTCCTTTTGCTTCTCCACAAATACCACCAGCAGACCATGTAGCATTAATACTCACCTCTGAAGAACATTGATAGATTTTACTTTCCGCTCCTTGAATCCTTCCGCATATACCACCGGCTTGTCCATTCTCCCAAGCAGCCGGCCCTGTTCCCGAAGTCAGATTTATCGTACCAGATACTCGTACATTCTCAACAACTCCTGCCGCTGAAGCATTTCCAACATGTCCGGCAAGAACTCCTGTCAATTTTTGATTGGCTGTAATCTGCGCATTTTCAAAGTTTATATTAGAACACTTACCAACCAACAATCCAAAGAATCCCTGATTAACAGAAGAGGAAGTATTTACTTTCAGATTACGAATCGTATGTCCGCCTCCATCCAATACAAGTTGTTTGGAAACCGAGGTCTCTATCGGTTGCCAGTCTACACCTTGCAAATCAATATCATTCTCTATCTTGGCATAGATCGTCTTACCATCTTTGAGTTTCTCTCCGAGAGTTATCAAGTCGCTCGTTGTCGCCACGGTATAAGGGTTGTCGATTTCTCCCTGTTTCTGTTGCAGGAAGAAAGTCATTGTACTTTTCTCTTGATTGACTGCAAGATCTTCGGAAACCAGTTTCAAACCGAGAACGTATTTCTTTGATCCGTCAAGCGTACCTAAATCATGGAAGCGCAAATTTACCATACGCAGGACATCGTCCCCCTTAAAATTAAAATTACTTCCATCCAGATCATAATATTCCACAGGCAAGAGGTGATATTCTTCACCAAACTCTTTGGCATCGACAACAGCCAATTCCGCCTTTGCTTCTTTTTCGCAATGGCTTTTCTCCACCATAATGTTATATTGGTATTCCGGCTCATCCAGATATAAATCATATTTGCCTGTCTGATAAAGCGACAAGGTAATATTGGAATAGGTAACTTCAGCCTTTTCCGGCTGTGTCAGATCCATGACTTCACCACATGATATCAACGAAAACACCATTAATGACGCTACAATAGGAATGTATCTTTTCATAATATCTTTCTTTTAATTATTAAAAACAGGGATTACTATACCGACGTTATCTCCTGACAACCAAACTTTATCTCCATCTATACGAACTACCTCCATCTCCATCCCTTCTTTGAGGAAAGAAACTCCTTGGAATGAGAATTCAGTCTTTATCTTTTGACCAACAGCCGTGGGCTTCCCGTCAAACTTCACATGAATGTATTTGCTTTGATCCGAATTTTGCAGGCGATAAGTCAACCGTTTAGGATTAATTGCAGCCTGAAGTTGTTCCTGCTCTGTAAAAGTATAAATTCCATCCAAACTATAAAACCCAACTTCGGTATATCCTGTTATATTTTTCTTATCAACCCCGTTTTCGGCATATTCCGTCTCCGCACAAGAGGTGAAAGCCAACAAACATACCAACACTACATATATTACTTTCATAAGCGAATAAATTTAAGATAATTACTTTCTAATAGTTGTCGACAACATTTCTACCGATCCATCCTTATAAGTCACTTCGGCGGTAAGTATTTGTCCGTTCAGGTTCTTATTCACTATATTGATTTCCTGTCCATCCAGCTTTACTTTATAAGATGAGACATCATCCGGCAAATTTAATAGTTGTACCAACATATATCCATCCACTTGTTGATATTTCAACAAAGGAAACTTTCCTGTTACAGACTTGGTCTTAACATCATCTTTCCACAACACGGCATCATCCGATTTCAGCAATGCTACATGGTAGGCAGTTCCGGGAACAAGATTTTCAACCAATGTATAGTCATTCTCCGAATCAAGCGACCGACGTACTACCTCTGTTCCATTTTCATCTGTTACTGACAATATGCCTGTTTTATCGGCTCCATTACCCCAACTTATGAACAATTCCCGTTGTCCTCCGACAAGACTGGAAACTGCCAATCCATCCCGGGCAGCGATGAAATCGGGATACAGCAATGGATTGGGATTGTAGAATCCGTCTGCATCCAGTCCTAAATAACGGGAAAAATAAATTCCTCCAAGTTCCCACATTTCAGTCTTCGCATCGTAAACAGCTCTCGCTCCACCGGGAACCACACTAAAACGTCCGGTAATGGCATACGTATCATATTTCTTGAACACCTCATAAAAAGTTTTATACCAATTCTTCGGATACCAGGCATAACTCTCAAAAAGGCTCTTGAACTCGGTTGCACTGACCGGTGTACCGGCGTTAGCTTTTTCGGCTATCAGATTAAGATATTCGTAAATTTTCATCCCGGCCGTATAACCATGCTTGGTTCCCCATTCTCCCAGCGCATCCGCCACATGAGGATTTAAAGCACGCACCATAGAGAATTCCGTGCAAATCAGCTTTTTTGTTACGCCGTACTTATCACGGATAATCCGAAAATCATCTTCCGCCTGGTTGATTTTCAATGCGTGAACGTGCAAGTCGAGCCCTACAACATTAGGATTGTTATTAACCACAGAGACTACTGCAGGTACCGTTTCGCTCTTCGGCAACTCGGAAACACGGTTCAATGCTCCGGCATAAATATCAAATGTCCAGCCATTAGCTTGTTTCCAAGTAGTCAGCCGATTGGCAAACTCATTCAGAAATGCCCGATAATCTTCACCATCCGCATGACAGAGATCGGTATCCAATGCATTCTCCCATTCCGGCTCGTTACCCATGACAAGTATTTCAATATTCTTCGCCATATCATAGGTTTTCAGTAATATTTCCGTTGCCTGAAATATGTACTCCATCTCCTTAGTTCCTACTTTGGGAACCGTATCGGTATATAATTCAAAAGGTATTTTCAGACTCAAGATGAATTTCACACGGTCGCCCAACGCTTTCTTGGCCTGAATAAATTTCAATGTAGGAATATGTGTCCTGATGGCATTTTCTTTCACACCAACAATCTTCCCGTTTTCATTCTGAAGAAACAGATTGGGGATATTGACGAATCCTCTCACCCAACTCACTTTCGACTGTTTCAACATCTCTATTTCCGTAATCGGGTAATCTATATTTTCATTATAGTTCGCCCCCAAATCCTGCGCCTTTGTTCCCATCGAACATAAGAACAGCAATACAAACATTAAAAAAGCTTTCATTTTCATATACATACTTCAAGGTTAATTGTCCGACATCGAACAGAACAAAGGTAGAGAAATAAACTCCGGTAGAATAGAACGATTGTTTTATCAACGGGATTTATGTTCAGAATAAACATTTGACCTTATTTTAATGGTTCTTCTTCTACTTCACTGCGATAATAACCGTCCACTTCAGCAAAGAAATTCTGCTTCAGGGAGTCCAGAAGTTCGGGCTGTTGTACCGCCACATTCTGACGTTGAGTCCAGTCGGCTTTTACATTGAATAAACCGTATTCACCCAAATTACCTAATTCATTTCCGGTCAGGTTTCGTTCGGAACCTTTGTAAGGAGGCATCATAATCCAGTCGCCCGAACGATAAGCCATACGTCCTTGCGCTTCCAGTACTACATCTTTGCGGGCAGTCTGCTCTTTTCCGAAGAAAGCATCCAGATAGTTCCGACTATCCAAACCTTCCGGTAAATCGGCATGTATCATCGAACCCAGAGAAGCGAGAATATCTACCTGGCAAACCAGTGCATCGGACACGACCGGCTGAATCTTTCCTTTCCAATAAACAAACAGAGGAATATGCGTACCACCGTCGAACAAACTATATTTACCTCCGCGCAGACCTCCTGCAGGAAGGTGATCGCCTGCCAATTCGGGAGCTCCGTCTTTGTAACCGTCATTCAGAACCGGCCCGTTATCACTGGAGAAGATAATCAGTGTCTTTTCCAACAATCCTTCTTTCTTCAAGTGGGCAAGCAGTTCGCCGACACACCAGTCTGCCTCAACGATGGCATCGCCACGAGGCCCCATCGTTGTTTTGCCCACAAATCGCTGGTGGGGAGCACGAGGTACGTGAGGTTCATGCAAACCATAATACAGGAAGAAAGGAGCATCTTTGTGTTCAGTAACAAAGTTCTTTACCTTATCTACAAAATAGTCGGCCATATCCTCGTCTTTCCAACGGGCTTTCTGTCCGCCTTTCATATATCCGATACGGGGAATTCCGTTTACTATAGAGTTATTGTGTCCGTGTGCCCACTGCATTTTCAGCATCTCCGGATGAGAGATGGCAGTCGGTTCGCCTTCAAAATTATGTTCGTAACTCACTTCGATAGGGTCGGCCGGATCAAGTCCTACTACATCACCGTTTTCCACATAAACTGTCGGGACACGATCGTTGGTTGCTGCAATCAGGCAAGAGTAATCGAAACCGATTTCTTTGGCACCCGGTTTGACGGTTTCGTTCCAGTTGACATTGCCGTCTCCCATCCCCAAATGCCACTTTCCGATAGCTCCGGTCACATAACCGCATTGCTGCATCATCTTCGGTAAGGTAAACTGATTTTCATTAATGATAAGAGGAGCATCTCCCGGCAGGATTTTTGCATCCTTATTTTTCCACGGATACATTCCGGTCATCAAAGCGTAACGGCTGGGAGTGGAAGTTGCCGAAGTGGCATATCCGTTCATGAAACAAACTCCGCCATGAGCCAGACTGTCGATATTCGGAGTATGAATCGTAGTAGAGCCGTAAGCGCTGACATCACCAAATCCCAGATCATCGGCAAGAATCACAATCACATTCGGCTTTTCTTCTACGTGCTGTGAGGTACAACCTACTAAAGACAACGTAGGAACTAGATAGATTATCTTTTTCATAATATTATGTAGTTAATAACGATGCAAATTTAGCCACCACTTATTTATTTATGTAGAACAAATGTTTAATAATGGGGAGAAATGTCCATCCTGCAACTATTCCAGAGAAATAAGGTATGAAAATGCGTGTGATGAATTAACTCGAAATGATAGCATAGGCCTGTCAATGTTCTACTTTTAATATTCTACAGGAAAATAGCCAGTTAGAAAGTAGCAAACTAGAAAATAAACTGTATAAATAAACGCATGAGCATACAAAAAACAGTCTAATATTGCATAAAGCCAAACAAGATATACATCTTTCTCTATTCGGGAACCGTTCATTGCCTTAAAACCAACGAAGTGTTCCTCGGTGTGCATCGACTTGTTCCTCACCGAGAAAGCTATCGTTCTCCGGTGAAGAAGATAAAAATGGACTATTAAGAAATATTTTCTCCCTAGTTTATCATAATATATTGGAAAGGAGAAAATAATAAAATGATTGGTTATTCAGGTATCTACTCTCCAAATAACAAAAAGAATCAAGAATCTATCACAATTCGATTAGTATATTCTCAAAACAGCGAAAATAGAGAATCACGTAATTACAAATGCATGGCATTTTCCGGCTTTTCTTTACCAAACTGCGATTTATGTCCTTCTCCGATGATTAAATATTCCTTTTTTAAGAATCATCGTTTTTTAAGGGAGGCTATATAGTTTGGAATAGAGGTTGTGCTTAACAATAAAAACTGTAATAGTATACAGGAACAGCCAAATAAGATATTACCGGATTCTGACAAGATTAGGTAATGTCTTATTTTTATAATGAGGAAAATTGTTACCTTTGTATATATCTTATATTTACAATTAAGATTAAACCTAATTTTTCGCTTATGAAAATAGTTAAGGCTAGCTGCATCGTTATATTCATTACCGGACTATTAGCCGGAGTGTTCTTCTCATCCTCTGTTTCCGCCCAAGATATTTCGGGAACTTGGCACGGAAAACTTTCCATTCCCACCGGTTCGCTGACTATTGTATTCCACATCAGTCAAACGGAACAAGGCGCTTATGTGACCACACTGGACAGTCCCGACCAGGGAGCCAACGGTATCAAGACACAGACCACTTCTTTCAATGATTCTACTTTAATTATCCAGATACCTGTGATTCATGCTTCGTACAAAGGAAAGCTGAACAGTGATAACACAATCAACGGAACATTTACGCAAGGGATGCCCCTTCCGTTGAATTTGAAAAAGGGAGAAGCCAGCCGCCCCAAGCGTCCGCAGGAGCCTCAACCGCCTTTCCCTTACAGAAGTGAAGAAGTCACCGTGAGGAATGAACGCGATGGTATTAACCTTGCCGGAACATTGACTCTTCCCGAAAAAGGAACTAAATTTCCGGCAGTGGTAATGGTGACGGGAAGCGGTGCGCAGAACCGGGATGAGGAAATCATGGGACACAAACCTTTCTTTGTCATCGCCGATTATCTGACCCGAAACGGAATTGCTGTGCTTAGATGTGATGACAGGGGTACTGCCGCTTCACAAGGTACTCACGCAACAGCTACCAATGAGGATTTTGCCACAGATACGGAAGCAATGGTGAATTATCTGCGCAGCAGAAAAGAAATAAATGCAAAGAAAATCGGAATTATCGGACATAGTGCAGGCGGAATCATTGCATTCATCGTTGCCAAAAAGGACCCATCCATTGCATTTGTCGTTTCATTGGCAGGAGCCGGCGTGAGAGGCGACAGTCTGATGCTGAAGCAGGTAGAGTTAATCTCTAAATCCCAGGGAATGCCGGATGCCGTCTGGCAAGGGATGAAGCCTTCGATACGGAACAGATATGCCATACTGCAACAAACAGACAAAACTCCCGAAGAGTTGCAGAAAGAACTGTATGCAGACGTTACAAAAACAATGTCGCCCGAACAATTGAAAGACCTAAATACCATCCAGCAACTATCCGCACAAATCAGTTCGATGACTTCTCCGTGGTATCTTCATTTTATGAGATATGACCCGGCCCAGGATTTGAAGAAACTAAAATGTCCGGTTCTGGCTCTGAACGGAGAAAAGGATATTCAAGTGGATGCCGCCATGAATCTGACTGCCATTCAGGAAAGAATCACCGGAAATGGAAACAAAAATGTAACAGTCAAAGCCTATCCGAAATTAAATCATCTGTTTCAGACTTGCGAAAAAGGAACATTAGCTGAATACGGGCAGTTGGAAGAAACAATCAATCCGGAAGTCTTGAAAGATATCATTGAATGGATAAGGAAACAATAAGTCTATTAATGATATTACTTAGCAAGTACACATTTCTCAATATCACATTCTTTTCTTGCTAATTCTTGCAAATTCTTCAAATATTTGCAAGAATTGGAAAGAAAAGAATTATATTTGTAGACCAAATATAATATAAACAGATGGTATTATGATTGAATTCCCTCCTCAAATAAGTCAGGAAGAATATTTAAAGGTTCTTCTCACTGATCCGCTTGAAAAACTCAAGGCAATCATAGAAAAAAACAATGATAAATATAGTTATTGGTCTGATGTAAAATACCAAAAGGCTCCTGAAGGCATGTCGAGTAAAGAATTATGGTGCTACATAAAAGCATCACGGAGAGCAAAACGAATTATTGTATGGAAAAAATATGGCATATCCATCAGTATAACCAACGCCATGCAGCGGATGTGTCACGAGTTTGATATGAACTTTGGCGGCTCTTGGGGAAGTAATTCAATCATTCCGGCAGAAAACAAAGAACAGTATCTAATTAGCTCATTAATGGAAGAAGCAATCTCCTCCAGCCAAATGGAGGGAGCGGCAACTACCAGAAAAGTAGCTAAGGAGATGCTAAGAAAAAGCCTTTCTCCACAGGACAAATCTCAACAAATGATATTCAATAATTATCAAACAATACGTTTTATAACCCAAAATATACATACCCCACTATCATCCGAACTATTACAGCAGATTCATGTCTTAATGACTGAAAAAACGTTAGAAAATCCAGCAGATGCAGGAGCATACAGAACGAATGACGAAGTAGTAGTGGAAGATGCTATTACGCATGAAGTAGTACATACTCCCCCCTCATACAAAGATATCCCCTCATTTATTGAAGATTTATGCATATTCTTCAATGAAAGTGATTCTAAAGTATTTATTCACCCAATAATCAGAGGCATTATCATCCATTTTATGATTGCTTATATGCATCCGTTTGTAGATGGGAACGGACGTACAGCAAGAGCTTTATTCTATTGGTATATGCTAAAAAGTGGTTATTGGTTAACTGAATATTTATCTATCTCAAGGGTAATCGCCAAATCAAAAAAGTCCTATGAAAATGCTTATTTATACACAGAAGCTGATGAAAAAGACATGGGATACTTTATAGCTTACAACCTAAGAGTACTAGAGCTTGCTTTTAAAGAACTACAAACTTATATCAAACGTAAATTAGATCAAAAACATCAGGCTTCTGTATTCTATAAATTAGATAATATCAACGAACGGCAAGCAGATATTCTTAGGCTCATTAATGATAATCCTAAAATATTATTCACCGTGAAAGAGCTACAAAACAGGTTTTCTATTACTCATACTACCGCCAAAAATGATATTGACGGTCTTGTGGAAAGAAAACTGGTTGATGAAATATCACTTAATAAAGTAAAGAAAGGATATGTAAAAGGAGAACTTTTTGATAAAACAGTTAAGTCTATCACATAATCTTTCCAATTCTTGCAAATATTTGAAGAATTTGCAAGAATTGGAAAGAAAGTAAATAGCTACAATTTACATATACTACATAAATCCCTCGTCATCAGTTTACACCAACATTGTCTAAATTGATTTAAATCAAAATCCATCTCATCGAACTCACCCTGAAAGATTTTGTTTTACCTTTGCAGCCAAAACAAATAAGCGGCAAATAATAGTAAGGTAAAAAGGTAACAGGTATTAAGGTTAAGTTTTGTATGAAGAAGAGTCTTATTGCATTGGCGTTCGGCACACTGGGATTAGGTATTGCCGAATTTGTAATGATGGGAATTTTGCCCGATGTGGCAAAAGATTTAGGTATTAGTATTCCGACCGCAGGGCATTTCATTTCTGCTTATGCATTAGGCGTCTGTGTCGGTGCACCTGTATTGACATTGGCTCGCAAATATCCGCTAAAACATATTCTGTTAGTATTAGTTACCTTAATTATGATAGGTAATATCTGTGCGGCTATGGCTCCCAATTACTGGGTGTTGCTCGCTGCCCGTTTTATCTCCGGCTTGCCTCATGGTGCATACTTCGGAGTAGGCTCTATTGTTGCAGAGAAACTAGCCGACAAGGGTAAAGGTTCGGAAGCTGTCTCCATCATGATTGCAGGAATGACCATTGCCAACCTGTTTGGTGTACCTTTGGGCACTTCCCTAAGTACCATGCTTTCCTGGCGTGCCACTTTCTTGCTGGTCGGTATCTGGGGAATTGTTATCCTATATTATATCTGGCGATGGGTTCCGCATGTAGAAGGCTTAAAGGATACCGGCTTTAAAGGACAATTCCGCTTTCTTAGAACTCCGGCTCCGTGGCTGATTCTCGGTGCTACGGCACTAGGTAATGGCGGTGTATTCTGCTGGTATAGCTACATCAATCCGATGCTTACCAATGTGTCCGGCTTCTCCGCGGAAAGCATTACGCCTTTAATGATCCTTGCCGGCTTCGGTATGGTAGTGGGAAACCTGATTAGCGGACGTCTCTCCGACCGCTACACCCCCGGAAAAATAGGGACTGCCGCTCAAGCACTTATCTGTATTATGTTATTGCTCATTTTCTTCCTTTCTCCCTATAAATGGGCAGCAGCCCTGTTGATGTGCCTTTGTACGGCAGGACTGTTCGCTGTATCCAGTCCGGAGCAGATATTAATTATCCGCGTATCAAAAGGAGGAGAAATGCTGGGAGCAGCCTGCGTGCAGGTTGCATTCAATCTCGGAAATGCCATCGGTGCTTATGCAGGCGGACTGGCTGTTAGTGGTGGATACCGTTATCCGTCCCTGGCGGGTGTACCATTCGCTCTAATTGGATTTACTTTATTCCTGATTTTCTATAAGAAATATCAGGCAAAATATTAAATAACTAGTAAAAGCTACCCTACTTTCTGCTGCAAGATAAAATTCACTTTAAAGTCTTGTAGAATTATATTTTTACTCATACTTTTGTAAGGTCTGTTAAGTCTTGATAAATGGGAATGAGGAAAGATACACTTATCACAATTATTATGGGAGTAATTAGTATATTTACTTCTTGCAATCCGCATCCCAATCTATCAAAGGCTGACCAACTAATAAATTCTTATCCTGATAGTTCCCTGACATATTTGAAAGCTATCCAGCATCCTGAAAATATGTCCCCAAAGGATTATGCAAAATGGTGCCTATTAGTAGCTCAAGCAAAATATAACAATGCTCAAAGCTTAGTTCCGGACTCATTTGTTTTTAAAGCTTTTGATTATTTTTCCAAAGACATATCCGACCCGAGACTAACAGCAAGAACATATTTTTATACTGCACTTATCAGTAAAGAAATAAGAAACATAGAAGAAGCTGCTCAATACTTATTAAAAGCAAGAGATTTCGCGGAGAAAGCAAATGACTACAATCTAGCATTCAAAATTTCCCATGACTTGTGCGACATCTACTCTAAACAAGGATTATTTGATTATAAGTTAACAGAGGCATGGAGAGGATATAATTATGCACAGATTTCTAAAGATAGTCTGTCTATTTATTATGCATTGGCAGATCTGGGACATGCTTATTCTACCAAAGAGCAAATCGATAGCGCACTTTATTTTTTCGAAAAGGCATTCCCTATTGCTCAAAAAGTACATCCCAAAGCCACCTCTTCTGCTTTAAACGATATATGTTATGCATATATAAATAAAAAAGATTATATTTCCGCACTAAAAATCTGCAATGAGGCCATTGCATGTGAAAAGGATTCAATTGACCGATATAACAATTACATTATCAAAGGAGTAATCTTTCAAGATATACAACAATATGATTCTGCTATCCATTATTTTACCCTAAGTAGTAAAAACCAATATATATATGCAAAAGCACTCAGTTATAGCTATCTGGGAGAAATTTATGAAAAAAAAGGGAACATTCTTAAAGCGTTAGAATTTATCAAAACCTATGAACTATTAAGAGATTCAATAGAAGATCAAAACCAAAGCGTGGCAATTATTAAAATGCAGAATCTATTTCAAAACGAAAAACTGCAGAAAAACAACAAAGAACTATCTAAAAAGATGGAAGAAATTAGTTCTCTTGTATATAAAATAAGTGCAATTGCAGCTTTCGCGTTACTAATTACAGGATTATGCTACTTCATAACCTACAAAAAGAAGAGTGAACGTATACGAAAACAAGAAAGAGAAATATCTCAAGCCAAAGATAAACTACAACAGCAAGCTATAGAAAATCTTCAAAAAGAAGAAAAACTATCTTCACTACAAGCAGACTTTTTACGCAGATTAGTGGCTATCAACATTCCATCTCTAAATAATAAAGCAAACGATCTCGTTATCAAACTTTCTAATGAGGATTTTGCTAATCTGGAAAAAGATATTAATGCTACTTTTGATCAATTTACAGTAAGACTAAAGAAAGAATATCCACTACTCGACAAAAATGAAATTCAGTTCTGCTGTTTAATAAAAATACAATTAGATTTAAATACCCTTGCCAATATCTACTGCAGAAGTAAAGCTGCAATTAGCAAAAGAAAACTTAGAATCAAACAAGAAAAACTAAACATTACAGATAAAAACATCTCTTTAGATGATTTTATTCAAAGATTCTGAAATATCCCTCCTTACATTAACATCTATTCATAATAAAAGGATTTAATTGCCATTTGTCCAATGGTAATCTATACCTATTTACATTAACACATTAATTATTAGCGATTTATATAATATCTATTGTCCAATGCTTTTTTTGTATTCATAAATCATATTCCATAACTTTGCAATATCAAACGTAAGCAAAATCAGATTCTATAATAACATCTTGATTAAACTATTAATATATAATATAAAATGTGATATAGCAAAAAAATCAATATTAATTATTTAAAACTAGAATTATGAAGAACCTAATTTGGCTTAGCGCATATCTTATCATAAGCGCAATTTTCAGTTCTTGTTCAAAAGACGACGAAAACACCTCTATTATTCCGGAAGGAGAAAAAACAAATGTAAATGTATCATTAAATATTGCTCCTATCAACGCAATGGGAACCAATATAAATGATAACAGAACTTCTATTGAAAACTTTTGGTTATTAGAATTCGATCAACAAGGTAAAAATGTTGCAGTTATAAAAGAACTACGATTCAGTATCAACTCTGCAGAAACAGTAGAATTAGTAGCAGGGGCTAATATGAAACTGGTAGTAATTGCTAATGTAGATAAAAGCATTGTTTTCCAATTAGGAAAACAAAACTATGAAGCACTAAAGAATACTATTTATACATTACCAGTCAATTCATCTAACGCAATTCCGCTAGTAGGAGAGCAAGTAGTTTCTATTACCAAAGAAAATCAGACATTAGATGCTATCACATTAGAACGAATTGCAGCTGAAGTAAAATTCACTATCAATAATACCTCTTCTGATTTCCAGTTAACTTCCATAGCATTAAAGAATATATATAAAATGTATTACTTTAGTAAGGGAACAATATCTCAAAGTAATATTGCAGACTATAGTGAAATCCCATGTACTATCGGTGAAGAAAATTATACCCATTACATAGCTGAGAACCTGATGGGAACAAATTCTAGTATCACAACAGACAAAGACAAGGTAACAGATAAACTAGCGACTTTCATTGAAATTGTTGGTGAAAGAATGAGTGAAGGCAATAAAGAAATAGCAACTTTCAAAATGTTCATTGGGAAAAATGAAAAAGATTTCAATGTAACAAGAAATAATGCATATAATTACAATATTAATCTTAATCTGGCAGATGCCAGTGATAAACGCATCACTATTGAAAAGATTCCATTAGAAGGCATTGCAGCTGAAGCTAACTGCTATATACTGAATCCAAATTCAGAACATGAGCTACTGGTTCCTGTGAAACGAGTAAATGCATTTTGGGGAACAGAAGAAGGCGGCTTCAAAACAGATCATATGTTGAATGACGGAAACAACCAAGGAAAAGTAACTAAATGGGTTGCCCGTATCATAACAAAAGATAGTTCTAAGGAATTACTGAAATTCACCACCCAACAAGGAAGCTCCGCCAATGATTATATAGGAATCAAACCTACAGGAAACGAAGGTAATGTATTAATAGGAATCTACGACGCAACAGCAGGAGAACCTGCACAAGACGCTAAACCATTATGGAGCTGGCACATTTGGATTACAGATTATAATCCGGGAGGAGATATTAATGGAATAATTCCTGCAATTTCTCAAAACCCAGGAAAAGCAGATGTTACAGGAGGAGCTATCTACCGTTTTGGGGGAGTTGATAACAATCAAACGAAAGATGGATCCACACAGGCAATGATGGATCGTAACTTAGGCGCACTAAGTGCAACACCAACTGACGGTGCGAAAACGATCGGTATGTATTATCAATGCGGTCGAAAGGATCCGATAATGACTGATTGGAGCCAAATCACTAAGTTAGGAACCAGCTCTTTAGGGGGAGACGTTTACTCCATTCATATCAAAACAGCAAAAGGTCCCGTATCTAAAGAAACAGCTGTGAAAAACCCGGATACCTATTTCTTGGGAGATGCAGACCATTTTACTTATAAAGATTGGTTAATTGAAGGCAGCGGTAGTACTGAACTATGGTACAAAAAGAGTGATGAAAAAACCAAAACACTATACGATCCATGTCCGGCAGGCTGGAGAGTGCCTTATAAGATGAACACTTATGGTGAAATAAACGGAGAAGATGTTGACAATGGTATTTATCTTTGCCCTAATAGCTCCATAAAAATATTTTACCCGTTTGGCGGACATTTAAATGCCATTACCGGTCAATATCCGGGAGGAAGTTTGTTTGAATACAAAACTGCACAAAATGGTTGGCTGGGCAGTTATCCGGACAATCCTAATAATGCCTATAGTTATCATATATTCTCTGCAGCATTAGTAGACGAATATGACGGACCATTCTATCCCATCATGCCTAACAATGCAGACGGCAGATACTTAGGTTATAGCGTACGTTGTGTAAAAGAATAAATCACCAAAGAAAACAGGTACATGAATAAACACATTATTCTATTATTTATCATATTGTGCATTGGCCTTACAAGGGCCAGTGCACAACATAGTATTACTGGTAAGGTGCTAGATGCTACTAACCAAGAACCTATCCCATTTGCCAGTGTTACTATAAAGAACGTCAAGAGCGGAACAACTACGGACAATAATGGAAATTTTACCTTGAAGGTCAATAATAACGATATCCTTATCGTCAGTTTTATGGGATACGAGACTAAAGAGGTTAACATTGGAACACAAAAGAAAGTAACGATATTATTATCAGAATCTTCTGTTTTATTGGATGCGGTAGTAGTCACCGGGTTTCAGAATCTTAAAAAAACAACCTTTACCGGCTCTTCCGTTAAAATCAAAGCTGATGATATTAATTTGCCCGGTGAAACAGACATAAGCCGTATGCTGGAAGGCAAAGCAGCCGGAGTATCTATTCAGAATGTATCGAGTACCTTTGGTAGTGCCCCCAAAATACGTGTACGTGGTGCCACGTCTATCAATGGAGAAAACAAACCTTTGTGGGTAGTAGATGGAATCGTATTAGAAGATGTGGTAAATGTATCCAACGACCAACTAGCAAGCGGTGACCCTACCACCCTGTTAGGCTCCTCCGTAGCAGGTATCAATACTAACGATATCGAAACAATTGACGTATTAAAAGATGCTGCTGCAACAGCATTATATGGAGCCAGAGCTATGAATGGAGTAGTTGTAATTACGACTAAAAGAGGAAAAGAAGGAAAACCACGTATTCATTATAGCGGAAACTACACAGTACGGACCAAACCACGTTATTCTGAATTCAATATTATGAATTCAGCCGATCAAATGTCTGTGTATGCAGAAATGGAACGAAAAGGTTTATTAACTTCGGACATTGTAAATAACCAGTCTTCCGGTATTTATGGAATCATGTATAATAGAATCAACACATGGGATGAATCAAAGCAACAATACCTTTTAGAAAATACATATGCAGCCCGTCACAACTTTTTAATGGAACACGCAGCAGCTAATACAGACTGGTTTGATCTGCTATTTACCAATTCCATAATGAATGAACATACATTAAGTGTATCAAGTGGTTCACAAAAGTCGAAATCCTACATTTCATTAGGCTTTTTGAACGATCCGGGATGGACTGTTGCCGACAAAGTGAATCGAATCACAATGAACTTCCGAAATGACTACCAGCTAAATGACAAAATCGGATTTAGTTTTCAAACGGTAGGTTCTGTCAGAATGCAGAACGCTCCCGGTTCATTAAGTCGTTCCAGTGACGTTGTAAGTGGTATTTCCTCACGTAATTTTGACATAAATCCGTTCAATTATGCATTAAACACAAGCCGTGCATTACGAGCATACGACTCAAATGGAGAACGGGAATATTATACACTCAACTTTGCCCCATTCAATATTTTAGAAGAACTCGATAATAACTATATTAAATTGAATGTGATAGATTTAAAAGCTCAAGCCGAATTTAACTGGCAAATTATTAAAGGATTGAAATACAATTTTACCGGAGCTATCCGCTATGTACGTTCAAAGCAAGAGCATGAAATACACGAAAATTCTAATATGGCAAATGCTTATCGTGCAGCTGGCAATTCTACCATTCGAGAAAACAATCCCTACCTCTACAAGGACCCTAGTGATCCGTCAGCCGAACCGATTGTTGTTCTCTCTAAAGGGGGATTCTATAATACTGCCGAAAACTTATTATTAAATTATGATATAAGAAACTCTGTTAGTTTCAGCAAAATATGGAATGAGAAACATGAGTTCAACGCATTATTAGGACAACAAATCAAATATTCCGATAGACAAACGAACAGCAACACCGGCTACGGATTCCAATATGACATGGGAGGCACTGTTAGTATGAACTATCTTATAATGAAACAAATGATCGAGCAAAATTTTGATTATTATTCAAGAGCTTTGACATACGATCGTTTTGCCGCTTTTTATGCAAATGTTGATTACACCTATGACAGACGATATTCCATTTCCGGAACAGTACGGTATGACGGCTCCAACACAATGGCAAATTCCAGTTCAGCCCGCTGGCTGCCTACCTGGAATATCAGTGGGAAATGGAATATAGGTAATGAAGCGTTTATGAAAGATTTTGTCTGGCTGGATGCATTAGCGCTACGTGCCGGCGTTGGATTAACAGCCAGTATGCCTCCATTATCAAATGCAACACCCATTTTTATAAATTCCAATACTACGCGACCAAGTACGGACATCGAATCAGGCATTGAAATTTACACATTAGGTAATTCTGATTTGACATGGGAAAAGAGTTATCAATCTAATTTTGGTTTTGATGCCACTTTCCTTAAAGGAAGACTCGACTTTTCTTTTGACTATTTTATCCGAAACAGTTTCGACTTGTTAAGTGTAATAAAAGTCTCCGGAATTGGAGGAGAAAGATATAAATGGGCCAACAGTGCCGACTTAAGCGCCTCCGGTTTCGATATAACATTGTCAGGAAAACCTATTGTAACAAAAGATTTCATGTGGTCAAGTTCTTTCACTATGGGATATTCCAAAAATGAAATCAAGAATTCAATGCAACAACCACAAATCAACACGTTGGTAGGAATCACAGGAGGAAATAAAAACGGGTATCCGGTGAACGGGCTTTTCTCTATACCATTTGCCGGTCTGAATCCGGAAAATGGTGTACCGATGTTCTATGATGAGAATAGTACTATCACCAGTGATATCAATTTCCAAAGTACTTCAACAGATTACTTAAAATACGAAGGACCGACAGATCCCAAATATACAGGAGGGTTTAACAATTCCTTTACTTGGAAAGGTATCTCATTAGATATTTTCTTCACTTTCCAAGCCGGAAATGTAATCCGATTGAATCCTGTATTTAACAGCAGTTATAATGACTCTCAAGCAACCCCCAAAGAGTTCTTTAACAGATGGGAATTCAGAGGAGATGAGAAGCATACTAATATCCCTGCAATAGCTGATAAAGATCTGATATCAGATTTGAGCAGTACTTATCCTTATTCAGCATACAATTATTCAGATATACGGGTAGCAAAAGGAGATTTCATCCGTCTTAAATCATTATCTGTAGGATATACCATTCCGCAGAAGCTTTTTAAATCGTGGAAGTTGTTCTCTGATATTCGTTTACGAGTAACCGGCAAAAACTTATGGTTACTATACTCTGATAAAAAATTGAATGGACAAGACCCTGAATTTGTCAATACCGGTGGTGTAGCCCAACCGATACAAAAACAAGTTATTTTTTCATTAGATGTCAGTTTCTAAATCATCCTTATACAATGAAGAGAATTAAAATATACTTATATATTGGAATCATGTCCTTTTGTACCAGTTGCTCTGACTTTCTGGACAAAGTACCCGACGAACGTACTCAAATAGATTCTCCGGATAAAGTATCCGCATTACTAGTAAATGCGTATCCTAAAGTTTCTTATGCGGCTATTGTCAATACCCGTTGTGATTACATAACCGACTTCGGAAGTGTTTACTCTGGTGCGCAACCAGGAGCATTATTCAGCTTTATGGGTGAAAATTTCTTATGGAAAGACGTGATAGAAGATGGAAATGATTCCTTCGAAAACTTCTGGACAGGATGCTATGCAGCTATTGCAGTATCTAACCAGGCGCTTGTTTCTATCGACGAGTTAGGAACACCTTCAAGCACAATCAATCAAAAGGGAGAAGCACTCATGACCAGAGCCTTCTCACATTTTTGTCTTGCTTCACTCTTTGCCCAACAATATGACGAATCGACTGCATCGTTATATCCGGGTATTCCTTATGTAGAGAAACCAGAAACACAGCCAGTAGAACAATATGACCGGGAGACAGTGGCAGACACTTATAGAAAAATCACACAAGATTTTGAGGACAGTTATCCTCTTATGACGGATGGAAGCATTTATACAGCTCCCAAATATCATTTCAATAAGAAATCAGCTGCCGCCTTTGGTACCCGTCTTTATCTATTAATGAAACAATATGATAAGGTACTTGAATATGCCAATCAACTCATTTCCATACCGTCACAATTTGAAACATTGACGGATAGTAAAGGAGAACCTCTTAAAAATCAAGATGGTACACCGCAACAATATATCTCAAAAGATGATCCTGCATTTTCGTTTGTAAGCAACAACTTTCATCCTTTTGCAACAACTTACATGGATGCAAGCGGATATATTGAAATGCGTTCGTATTTCTGCAGTTCTTCCACCAATGCCAATTTATTGATTACAGAAGCATTGTCTTCAATCGCCTGGGGAGAATTACCCTTCTATTCAAGATATGGTTTATCTTCTACTGACATTGGCAAGACAATCAATGCAGATAATGTTACAAATGGTATGTGGGCTATTCCCTATTACGGTACATCCAATTTCTACTTCATACCTAAATTTACCCAATTTACTAAACAAGAATCTTTAGACGCATCCAACTTTTTGCCGTATGCCAATATTCCTGTTTTGAGAATGGAAGAAGTGTTATTAAACCGTGCAGAAGCCTACCTAATGCTTAACCAATATGACAAAGCTATCGCTGATCTAAATTTATATGCCAGCCAACGTTTTGTTATAGCAAGAAGCCCGGCATCAAGCAGATATTATGATTCTAAAGAATTATGTATTACACGCGATAAGATACTCAATTTCTATAAAACCAAACTTAATAATACTGATCACTTCATCAATAAGTACAATCAGACAGACTCTTGGAGTGATTTGAAAAAAGGTATCCTACTTGCAATACTTGATTTCAGAAGTATAGAGTTTTATAATGAAGGACTTAGATGGTATGATATTGTACGCTGGAATATCCCCGTCACCCATACCCAAGCTAACGGCAGCAAGTCCAGCTTAATGCCGGACGACGACCGAAGGGTACTACAAATTCCGGAAATGGCAACTATTTCGGGAATAAAACTTAATCCAAGAAATAACGTAAATAATACATGGGAATAAAATGAAAACAACAAATCACATTGCCAAATGGATACAAGCATATTTCATGCTACTATTCTGCATTAGTACTGTTATTTTCACTGCCTGTAATGAGGACAAACTCAATCTTGACCAAGAGATTTATGGATTGGGTGGAAATGACGAGCAAAAAAATGAACTGGATAAATGGTTATATGAAAACTATACCCAAGCTTACAATATCGAAGTGAAATATAAATGGAACAGTTATGAACTGAACACTACCGCCCAACTAGTCCCCATTATGGAACGCTTCGTAAAACCTTCTATGGATATGATTCAACGAGTGTGGTTTGAGCCTTATAAACAATTGGCAGGAGATAAATTTCTTAGAGAAATGACACCTAAGAAAATCATTTTGGTAGGTAGCCCGGAATATAATGCAGATGGCAGTCAAGTATTAGGACAGGCTGAAGGCGCTCGTAAAATTACACTATTTGATGGTAATAGCTACAATCCGAGTGATGCAGACTGGATACGTTCTATCATGCATACCATTGAACACGAATTCGCTCATATTCTCCATCAAACCAAAATGTATGATTCCAGTTTCAAAGATATATCCGCCGGAGATTATAATCCGACAGGATGGACTTCTGAAACGGAAGTAAGCGCATTACTTGCCGGATTCTATTCCGCATACGCAATGTCGGGAGTTGATGAAGATTTCGTTGAAGTGGCATCATTAATTATGGTGTATGGAAAAGAATGGCGTGACTATCGAATTAATTTGCTCAAAAGTTTAACAACGTCTCCTCCTTCAGAGGGAGAAACAGCAGAAGAAACAGCACAGCGTATAGCCCTTGCCAATCAGGCACAAACGGCTTTAACCAGATTACTGGCTAAAGAAGAAATTGTGATCAATTACTTTAAAAATGTATGGAACGTACAGTTTTATGACGACGCAATGGGAAATAAAGGATTAGTATCTTTAGTACAAGATGCTATTAATCAAATTGTAAATGAAAACACTCCAGAATAAATAATTATGAAAATAGTTTATACATATTATCTTCTAACCTGTGTAGCATTGTGCAGTATATTTTCATCTTGCAATAATGAAACCGACATTTATATGGAAAACCCGGATAAACGGATTCAAACTAAAATGCAGGAATATACTGATATACTCACAGGAGCTCCCGATGGATGGATTGCAGAAATAAATACCCAATTAGGAGGTATTCACACCTTATGGATGCAATTCACTGCAGACAATCGAGTATCTATGATGTTCGATTATGTAGAATATTACCGCGACTTGAAAGCAAGTCCGTTTGAAAGTAGCTATATACTCAAGCCACTACAAGGACCAACTATATCATTTGATACGTACTCTTTCTTATCTATCTTTGCAGATCCCAACCAGCTGATGAATGGTGCAGGACAAGCAGGAACCGGATTAGGAGCAGACTACGAATACGAGATTATATCCTACAAAAACGATCAGTTTCTCCTAAAAGGAAGAAAAAACAAAATGGAAGCTACACTGACTAAAGCTACCAATGAGGAAAGAGAGGCCATCAAAAATGGCGCCTTAATGGAAAATCAGGATCAGGCTCCTATCTATCAAAAAAAATACTTCACTTTCAGTTATAAAGGACAAGCGTATGATTTTGTATCTAATGGTAGAAAAACAGGTTTCTTATCCGCTAACAATGGAAATCCGACCCTACAAATAGAAGGTTCTAAAATAGACCTGAACGGAAATATCGTAATGATGAACCCGTTAATCCTTAATGGTTACGAAATTTATCAGTTCAACAAGACATCCACCGGATACACTACACAAGTAGGCAATGATATACTTGAAATTAAAGGAGGTACTACACCAATTGTTCCTCTATTCAATGCACCTCCAGGAGCAATTCATCAGACAATGGTAGTGTACAACGATATGCAAAATCAATGGTCATCCGAATATTTTGATAAACATAAAGCTGCTGTTTCGAATTTATTTGCATTCACTCAAACTCAATTCTATATTGTGTATGTTGCCATACACATGTACACAGACGGAAGTATAGTGGAGATTGGTTATAAAATATATCAAAACGGTTCATTAGGAGCCGATACTTACGGATTCTATTATACATTCAACTATCAGAAGAATTCAGATGGTTCTATCACTTTTGGAGATTATACACCGTTCGATACAAGCAATCCTAATCACGAAGAGTTCGACAAATGTCTGTCACCTATTTTAGATGGTTACTTTAAAAAACACAAATTCTTCATTAAAAGCTGGCCGGCTTTGTACAACAATTCCAGCCAATATGTGATGTCCTCGCTAATTCCTGCAGAAGATAAGACACTTGGTGTCATGGTAGGCGTACCTATGACGTTCTAAAGTTTACTTTACATTTATGAGGTTGTGTCAAAACGCTGACACAGCCTTTTTTTATGCGCAAAGCCCAGACTTTCTCAAGCCCGGGCTTTGTTATTACCC